>Ga0233424_10000860_pt1 | contig 32309 bp, 36 predicted proteins | sample Watercolumn_Towu_FD_181011 | JGI IMG/M metagenome (GOLD analysis project Ga0233424, IMG submission 181011) | Freshwater microbial communities from Lake Towuti, South Sulawesi, Indonesia - Watercolumn_Towuti2014_125_MG | ecosystem: Environmental > Aquatic > Freshwater > Lake | place: Indonesia... | reverse complement strand
TGATCGATGCCTCGGCGTTCGGCGAGCCGTTGCGCGTGCTGATCGACAAGAAGCCCGGCAAGGCCGGTCCCAAGCGCTGGGGCTGGGTCAAGAAGGGCGCGCCGATCATCCTCGAGATCGGCGGCCGCGATGCGGCGGGCGAGCAGGTGACGATGCTGCGCCGCGACTCGCTTTATGGCGAGGACGGCAAGCTCGCCAACCAGGCGATGCACTGGGAATCGTTCGTCGGCCAGGCCCCGGCGCTGCTCGACCAGATCCAGACGCTGATGTTCTGCTCGGCCAAGGCGCGGCTCGATGCCGAAATCCGCGAGGACGTGACCGATCTCGAAGGCCTGAAGGCGCATTTCGAGGGCAGCAAGCACCCCGGCTGGGTCGCGGTGGACTGGTGCCGCCCGACCGGCGAGGCGCTGGACAAGGTGGTCGAGCAGCTGAAGGCGCTGAAGCTCACCATCCGCAACACGCCCGAGGGTTCGTCGCCAAAGGGTGCGACCTGCTTCTTCACCGGCGGTGCCGCGGTCGAGCGCGTTCTGCTCGCCCGGGCCTATTGAGCCCGGAGTGGCGGGCGCTCGCTCAGGCAAGGGAAAGCCGGATCGCGCCGCGGCGGGCATGCCCAGTCGTGACGAGATCCTGAAATTCCTCGGCGAGAGCCAGGACGCGGCCGGCAAGCGCGAGATCGCCAAGCATTTCCGGCTCAAGGGCGCGGAGAAGATCGCGCTCAAGGCGCTGCTCAAGGACATGGCCGATGAAGGCCTGATCGACAGCGACAAGGGCAGGGCCTTCCACAAGATGGGCGGCCTGCCCAAGGTCACCGTGCTCAAGGTGATCGAGGCCGACGGACGAGATCTGATCGCGATACCGGACAATTGGCAGGCCGAAGGCGTGCCGATGCCGCGCGTGCGCCTGTCCGAACGCGGGCGCTCTGCGCTCGCTGTCGGCGACCGGGTGCTCGCGCGGACCGAAGAGGCGGGCAGCGGCTATCGCGCCTTCGTGATGAAGAAGCTTCAGCGCGCGAGCGAGCAGCTGCTCGGCGTGGTCGAGAAGGGTGAGGGGCGCAAGCTGTGGCTCAAGCCCGTTGACAAGCGCATCCGCCGCATGGTGCCCATATCCGATCCGGGCAACGCCGAGCCGGGCCAGCTGGTGCTTGCCGAGCAGCACGGCCAGCGCGACCGGATCAGCGCCAAGGTCACCGAGGTGCTGGGCGAGCCCTTCGCGCCGCGCTCGTTCAGCCTGATCGCGATCCATAAATACGGCATTCCGCACGACTTTCCGTCCGATGCCATCGACGAGGCCGAGCGAGCGGCGAAGCTGCCGCTGTCCGCCGACCACCGCGAGGACCTGCGCCATATCCCGATCGTCGCGATCGATCCGGTCGACGCGCGCGATCATGACGATGCGATCTGGGCGACCCCCGACGACGACCCGGCCAATGCGGGCGGCTATCGCGCGATCGTCGCGATTGCCGATGTCAGCTATTATGTCCGCCCCGGCGGCGCGATCGACCGCGCGGCGCGCAAGCGCGGCAACAGCGTCTATTTCCCCGACCGCGTCGTGCCGATGCTGCCCGAGATACTGTCGGCGGACATGTGTTCGCTGAAAGCCGGGCAGGACCGCGCCGCGATGGTGTGCCACCTCGTCATCGACGCATCGGGGAAGCTCAGGAACTGGCGCTTCACCCGCGCGCTGGTGCGGCTGGCGGCCAATATCGCCTATGAGGACGCGCAGGCGGCGATCGATGGGGCGAAGCCGCACGATCTGCAGGACACCGTTCTCAAGCCGCTCTGGGCGTGCTGGAAGCTGCTGTTCATGGCGCGCGAGGCGCGCGAGCCGCTCGATCTCGACCTGCCCGAACGGCGGATCGTGCTCGACGAGGCCGGGCGCATCGTCAGCGTTGCCGTCCGCGAACGCCTCGATGCGCACCGGCTGGTCGAGGATTTCATGATCGCCGCCAATGTCGCGGCCGCCAAGGCGCTCGAGGCGAAAAAGGCGCCGGTGGTCTACCGCGTCCACGAACCGCCTTCGCGCGAAAAGCTGGTCGCGCTCAAGGACTATCTCGCGACGTTCGATATCAGCTTCGCGCTGGGCCAGGTCGTGCGACCCGCCACCTTCAACGGCATCCTGGCCAGGGTCACCGACGATACGGTCAAGCCTCTGGTGATGGAACAGGTGCTGCGCAGCCAGACCCAGGCCTATTACGGCCCGCGCAACATGGGCCATTTCGGGCTGTCGCTCGCCTCCTACGGCCATTTCACCAGCCCGATCCGTCGCTATGCCGATCTGCTGCTGCACCGCGCGCTCGTCGACGCGCACGGTCTCGAGCAGCCGCCCGCGCCGAAGCTCGATCTGCCGCCGACCACCGGCCTGGCCGAGCACGATGCCGCCTCGCTCGACCGGATCTGCGAGCTGATCAGCGGGTTCGAGCGCCGCGCGATGGAGGCCGAGCGCGAGACGGTGGACCGCTATGTCGCCGCGTTTCTCGCCACCAAGGTTGGCGAGATTCACAAGGTCCGCATCACCGGCGTGCAGAGCTTCGGCTTTTTCGCGACGATCGAGGAATTCGGCGGCGACGGGCTGGTGCCCGTGTCGACCCTGGGCGCGGAGCGCTTCTGGTATGACGAGGCGTCGCAGACATTGACCGGCGAAAGCAGCGGCGAGCGCTATGCGGTGGGGCAGCGGCTCGAACTGCGTCTGGCCGAGGCTGATCCGGTGACCGGGGCGATCAAGTTCGAACTGCCCGAGGGCGGCAATTACATGCCCGGCCCGCCGCCACGCAGCAAGGGCCCCGGCAACCGCCCTGGCGGTCGCCCGCCGATCAAGCGGCGCGGCCGTCCCGCCAATATTCGTAATCAGAGCCGCTGAGACGGATCAGGACATCCGGTCGATTTCCTCGTCGGAAAGTCCGCCGGGCACGATGGTGACGGGGCAGGGAAGGGCACCGGCATCGGCTCCGGCGAAATGGGTGATCAAGGGCCCCGGCGCGCCGGTGGCGGCAGCGCCCAGCACCAGCATGGCAAGGTCCGGGCAACTGGCCATGTAATTGCGGATTTCCTTGGTGGCATCGCCCATGCGCACCGTGATCATCGGGCGCTGTCCCATGTCCTCGAACAGGGTACCGGCGGCATCGGTGACCAGGGCCTCGGCGCGGCTGCGCGCCTCGTCCTCGATGGTCGCCTGCACACCGCCCCAGGCAACGAAATCCTGCTTGGGTACGAGCGCCAGGATATGCACCTGTCCGCCGGTATGCTGTGCGCGGCGGGAGGCAAAGCGCAGCGCCGTCAGCGCCTCGCTCGTCTCATCCATGATGACCAGATATACCCGCATTTTTTGCTGCCCCGTTTGCTGCGCGGCAGACTGCGCCAAAATGATAGGTGTGGCAAGGGTCTGCCCCCTTGACCCTACGGCTTGAAGCGTCGAGAACGGCGCCGGTCACTGAATCGGGGGAAAGACACCCAATGCCTATCAATCTGAAAATGCCCGCCCTCTCGCCGACGATGGAGGAAGGCACCCTCGCCAAATGGCTGGTCAAGGAAGGCGACACCGTTGCTTCCGGCGACCTGCTGGCCGAGATCGAGACCGACAAGGCAACCATGGAATTCGAAGCGGTGGACGAAGGCGTGGTCGCCAAGATCCTGATCCCCGCCGGAACTGACAATGTGAAGGTGGGCGAGGTGATCGCGATCATCGCTACCGAGGGCGAGGATGTGGGCGATGCGCCCGCTGCCGCTGCTCCGGCGCCGGCGGCGGCACCCGAACCGGCTCCGGCTGCCGAGGCCAAGGCCGCTCCGGCACCTGCGCCCGCTCCTGCCCCCGCTGCAGCATCGTCGAGCGACGACCGCATCAAGGCGAGCCCGCTTGCCAAGCGCATCGCCGCCGCCAAGGGGCTCGATCTTGCGACGATCAAGGGCACCGGCCCCGGCGGCCGTATCGTCAAGGCCGATGTCGAGGACGCCAAGCCCGGCCAGGCGAGCGCCGCAGCACCCCAGGCTGCGGCTGCGCCCGCTGCTGCCCCAACGCCAGCCCCCGCGGCAGCGGCTGCGCCGTTCACCACCGACATTCCGCACGAGGCGAGCAAGCTCTCGAACATGCGCAAGACGATTGCGCGCCGCCTGACCGAAGCGAAGCAGACGATCCCGCACATCTATCTCACCGTCGATGTGCAGCTCGACAAGCTGCTCAAGCTTCGCGCCGAGCTCAACAAGGCGCTCGAGGCGCAGGGCGTGAAGCTCTCGGTCAACGACCTGCTGATCAAGGCGCTCGCCAAGAGCCTGATCCAGGTTCCCAAGTGCAACGTCACCTTCGCGGGCGATCAGCTGATCAGCTACCAGCGCGCCGACATTTCGGTGGCGGTCAGCACGCCTGCCGGCCTGATCACCCCGATCATCGTCGGTGCCGAAACCAAGGCGGTGGGTGCGATCTCGACCGAGATGAAGGAATTGGCGAGCCGCGCCAAGGACGGCAAGCTGCAGCCGCACGAATATCAGGGCGGTACCGCCAGCCTGTCGAACATGGGCATGTTCGGCATCAAGCATTTCGAGGCAGTCATCAACCCGCCCCAGGGCATGATCATGGCGATCGGCGCGGGTGAAAAGCGTCCGTATATCGTCGATGACGCGCTCGGCATCGCCACGGTGATGAGCGCCACCGGCAGCTTCGACCACCGCGCCATCGACGGCGCCGACGGCGCGCAGCTGATGGCGGCATTCAAGGACCTGTGCGAGAACCCCCTGGGGATGCTGGCTTGAGTTGAGCCGGGCCAGGGGCTGACCTTATAGCCCCTCTCCCATTACGGGAGAGGGGCATTGATGCGGGTGCTGCGATTCTATGACCATCCTCACCTTCCTCTTCCGCCGGCTGCTGCTGCCCACCTGCATCGCCACGCTGGCGAGCCGGTTCGTGTTCACGCTGTTCCAGGAAGGTTCGGCCGACCTTGGCGACATGTTCGTCGGCACCGAGGACGCCTATTACACCTTCATCATGGTATTCGCCGTGCTGCTGTGCATGACCGGTGTCGCCTATGCGCTTGATCGCAGCCGCGCGCCGACCTGGCTGCGCCTGCCGCTGCTGATCGGCGTTGCGGCGGAGAGCGGGTTCCTGCTCGTGCTGTTCCTGACCGAGGTGGTCGCCTATGCCGAACTGGCTTACGCGCCGGCCGTCGCGGCGGGCATCGTCTGGATGCTGTGCAATCTCGACCTGATGAAGCGCAGCGCCAAATTGTCTTCCTCCCCCTCCGATGGCCCGCCTGCGGGCGTATCGACCCATTAAGACCGGAAAGAAAGAGACCGCTCATGGCTGAAAGTTTCGACCTCATCGTGCTGGGCTCGGGCCCTGGCGGATATGTTTCCGCGATCCGCGCGGCGCAGCTGGGTCTCAAGACCGCGATCGTCGAGCGCGAGCGGCTGGGCGGCATCTGCCTCAACTGGGGCTGCATTCCCACCAAGGCATTGCTGCGCACTTCCGAAATCTTCCATTACATGAGCCATGCCGGCAATTACGGGCTGACCGCCGAAAAGGTCGGCTTCGAGCTCGAGAAGATCGTCGCGCGCAGCCGCGCGGTCTCGGGACAGCTCAATGCGGGCGTCAAAGGCCTGATGAAGAAGAACAAGATCACCGTGGTCGAAGGCACCGGCAAGCTGACCGGTAAGGGCAAGATGACCGTGACCCAGGGCGACCAGGTGCGCGAGCTGGAGGCCAAGGAGATCATCGTCGCGACCGGCGCGCGCGCGCGCGACCTGCCGTTCGCCAAGGCGGATGGCAAGAAGATCTGGACCTATCGTCACGCGATGACCCCGACCGAAATGCCGAGCAAGTTGCTGGTGATCGGATCGGGCGCAATCGGCGTCGAGTTTGCCAGCTTCTACAGCGACATGGGCGCGGAAGTGACCATCGTCGAAATGCTCGACCGCATCCTGCCGGTCGAGGATGCCGATGTCAGCGCGTTCATGGAAAAGGCGCTCAAGAAGCAGGGCATGACCATCTTGACCGGCGCGGGCGTCGAGGCGCTGACCAGCGACGGAAAGGGCGTGAAGGCGAAGATCAAGACCAAGGACGGTAAGAGCGAGGAGCATAGCTTCAGCCTCGCCATCGTCGCGATCGGCATCGTGCCCAATACCGAGGATATCGGGCTGGAGGCGCTGGGCGTGAAGACCGATCGCGGCCATATCGTCGTCGATGGATTCGGCCAGACCAACGTTCCGGGCATCCGCGCGATCGGCGATGTCACCGGCCCGCCCTGGCTGGCGCATAAGGCGAGCCATGAGGGCATCATCGCGGTCGAGCATATCGCGGGCAAGAACCCCCATCCGTTCGAGACCTGGAACATTCCGGGCTGCACCTATTCGCGCCCGCAGGTGGCCAGTGTCGGCCTCACCGAAGCCAAGGCCAAGGAGGCCGGGCACGAGGTCAAGGTCGGCAACTTCCCGTTCATCGGCAACGGCAAGGCGATCGCGCTGGGCGAGGCCGAGGGCTTCATCAAGACCGTGTTCGACGCCAAGACCGGCGAGCTGCTCGGCGCGCACATGATCGGCGCGGAAGTCACCGAGCTGATCCAGGGCTATGTGATCGCGCGCCAGCTCGAGACGACCGAGGAAGACCTGATCCACACCGTCTTCGCGCACCCGACGCTGAGCGAGATGATGCATGAGGGCGTGCTGAGCGCCTATGGTCGCGCGCTGCATTTCTGATTGGGGACGGGGCGGCGCGAACCGCCCCGTTTCGCATCAGGCGGCGATTTCCTCGTACAATGCCGCTTCCTTGCCGATCAGGATGTCGGCGAGGAACCAATAGGCCTCGCCCCAGGCTGCCAGCACCTCGTCGGTCGCGCCTTCACCGATGACGTCGCGGATGGCGGGCAACAGCGCTTCGGCGACATAGGGGTAATGCTCGGCTTTCACGCCGCACTCGACATGCCGCGCGACCATGCGCTGGACGACGGGGGTGAGGTTCTGCAACTTGTCGACATTCTCGGCATAGCCCGGGATCGCGGCGGGTCATGGCTTTTAACGGAACAATGCGATGAAGGTCGTCAACCAACTGGCCCAGGCCGGGCTGCTGGCGACGGTGCGGGGCAGATCAGGCGGCTTCCGGCTCGGACGGTCGGCAGAGGACATGACCTTGGGCGAGGTCGTCCGGCTGACTGAACCATGCATCCAGCTCGCCGATTGTGACGGCTGCATCCTGCAGAGCCATTGCGGGCTGACGGGCATGCTGCACCAGGCCGCACAAGCATTTCTCAGGACGCTTGACGGCCAGACGCTGGCGATGGCGGCGCGGACTTCGCGCTTGCCGCAGCGCGTTCTACCTGCTGAGTGAGCACCAAGGTGGAGGCGCACCCCGCTGGCGACCTATGCCATTACTCCGGATAAACTGCTGCGATAACACGATAAAATGTGAAGCTGTGCGCCATTTGCTGCTGCGGGTATCATTGGCGGCCAGCAAAATAGAAACCAATAAAAACCATTTATAACATCGAGTGTCCATTTTTATGGACAACTGGTTATGCACAATGTTATAAACAGGCTGTCACGGGTTGTGGCTGGGAGGCCATCCGTCTCCCAATAGGACATCTGTGTCATGGGTACGGCTATTTTTACGGTGATCTTCGCCGGCGTGGTAATATTTGCAGTGCTCACGGTGTGGCAATCGGTTGCCCCTGCTACCGAGCGCATCGCGGCGCTGGCCAATTACGCCCGCCATAATGATGGCCATGATTGGGCCCATGTCTCCTACAGGCCTCGTCCGGTTTTCGTGCCCAACCCGGCACCGGAATTTCCGCTCCCGTCAACCGCAAGCACGCCGATCGCTCAGGTCTCGATCCCCAAATGGCAGTCGTGGTGCAGGACAGGCTATGTGGCGCCCGCTTCGGTCGCTGCAAAGTGGAAACCCAATCCTCTGCTGAAGACTGGTGCCCGATGCCAGAGCTCTTGGGCTCCGAGGCCTGAAGGTAAGCTGTGCGACATTTTCCCGGACAGCCATTCCAGGGTTGCGGAAACTTCCGATTATGCGTCCCTGGTGTCGCCTCCGCCGCATCTGTCAATCGGCTTTCTGGCGGCGCGATCGGCTGCTCCACGCGGGCTGGGGGCGGGGCAGCGGCTGCTGGCCTGAGCCTGGCCGATGGTCACGGTGACACCGACCCGGTGCCCGTGCTCCCTGCCAAGCGCCACCGTCTCCCCGGCCTATGCCGTGTTGGCATGGACGGTGCAGAACATGACCACCTCATAGCCGGCGGACGGCGCGAACCTCGCGCCTGTCCCGCCGGGTGATAGCAGGCACATGATGATCCGGTGGCTTCGGTCGCTGTAGTTCAGTCGTCTTGGTCGCCCGGCGGGAAAGTGCGCAGGAACCATGCGAAGATGAGCCGGTTGCACACCATATCGTTGGCCCCAAGGCAGATGAATGTCGTGTCGATCGTCGCGTAATGATGAACCGCCACGTCTATGCCATAGGCAGTCCCGCCATGCCCCCAGCTCGCCTCCGGCCCGGAATTCACGACGAAGCCCAGGCCATACCAGGCCGTATCGCCCGCCATGGTTGCCAGCTTGAACAGTTCGGGCGGTAGAAGCTTGCCCGTGGGGAGTGTCCCGAAGAACCGTGCCATGTCGTTCGCGCTGGTAACCCCTCCACCCGCTGCCGATCCGCGCCAGGGGAGCGTATCGGTATTGGGCACTTTCGCTTCCTGCTCGCCAAAATAGCGGGTGAAGCCCAGCGGCACCTCATCCAGATGGTCGCGATCCGGAAAGCCGCTATGCGCCATCCCGGCGGGTGCAAAGATATGGGCTTGCACGTAATCCGCATATGCTATTCCCGATACGCGCTCGATCACCGCTCCCAGCAAGATGAAACCGTAATTGGAATATTCGGTCTTGCTCCCCGGCGGAAATTCGGGGGGACGCCCGCCGTTGAGCTGAATCATCTCTGCCAAGGTGCGGACCCGCGCACGGTTTGCGCCCTCATCGCGGCCCAATATGCCGATATCTCCCGCGCCACCGCGATGATTGAGAAGCTGCCGGATCGTGACCTTTGCCATTTCGACATTGGGATAATCGGTCAGATAGCGCCCGATGGGAGCATCCAGTTCGACCTTGCCCGCCGCCACAAGCTGCAGGATGCTGACCGCAGTGAACATCTTGCCGGATGAGGCCAGCAGCATCGGCGTGTCCAATGTGATGGCCCTGCCGCTCCCCGGCCGCACCTCGCCCCAACTGGCCGCGAATAGCCTTTTCCCCTCGCGCTCGACGATGATCGCGCCAGCAAATTCGCCGCGCTGGGCAAGCCGGTCCGCAACCAGCCGCGTTGCCTGGATTGCTCCATTGTCGGGCAGGGGCATGGGCCGCAGATCAAGGGTCTTCAGCTTTGAATCGCCGGCATTCGCAACAGCCAGTTTCAGCCTTTGCAGTCCGGGCAGGCATTTCTGGCGGAGCAGCACCTCCATGCTGGTCGAGGTCTTGGCCTTGAAATGGTCGACTTCAAAGCCGCAGCTGTCTTCTGCCTGTTCGAGCGCGAAGAGCGGGTTCGGGTCATCGGCATGCTGGTGATAGAATGCCTGGATTTCGGCGCGATTGCCGCTGTTGATGGCCGTGAGCCAGGCATGGAAGGCAACGTCGAGCGATGTCGTGGGATCGGCAGAGGCATCCGGTGGCAGGTCCTGCGCCGCTGTCAGGCAGGAGCTTGAGGCAAGCACAAGGGCCGCCAGCATGGGCGTGGTCATCTTGAACAAGGCGAATTCCCTTTCAGGGACGGTTGGGCTGGGTTTATGGCAAAGGGGCGGGATCGCGCGGAATTACCCCACCGTGACCCCCACGATGACCCACCTGCCATCCTCGCGGTCCAGCGTCACCGTCTCCACCGCCTCGGTCCTGTTGGCATATACCGCGCGGAACTTGACCACCTCATAGCCTGAGGGCGGGGCAGGGAGGTTCTCATGGGCAAGCAGGGTGCGTGACACCGCCTTGCCGTAGCGAGCATGGACCTGCTCGGACACCTCGGACCAGACCTGCAGCGTGTTGAGCTGGCGGAAGGCGCTTCCGGTGGCGGCATAGCTTTCCGCCCATTTCTTCTGCTCTACGAGCGCGAGGAACTGGCGCGCGGCATCGACCACCTGCTGGTCGGCCACAGGCCCAGCGGGCTCGGCGGTGGCGCTGGTGGCGGTGATCAGGGGAAGCGTGGCAAAGGCGATCAGTCCAAGGGCCAGGGTCATGGCAAACGCTCCTATCATCAGGCGGCGGCGCCTCAGTGGCGCACCGACGCCGGGCTGCGGCGCGGCACCATGATCGCCCGAAGTGCCTTGCAGCGCCTCCCCGATTACCATGTCCCCAAGCCTTTTGGGGGGCGCTGCGCCATCCTCGGCCTGGTGCAGCAAGCGCGCTGCCTCGCGGCTGCTCGAGACCGCCATCTTGCGCCGCGCTTCACGCAACCGTTCGTTGATCGTGTGCACCGAAAGGTTCAGTTCGCGCGCGATCGACTTGGCGTCATGGCCGCAGACGATCAGCCGCAATGTCTGCTTTTCCTTCTCGGTCAACGACCAGGGCAGATCGGGCAGGGGCGTATCCATGGCCACGATGCTAGGCCCCGCTCAAGGGCGCGGCCACCCCAAAAAATTTGTGGAAGGGGCAAGGCCGAGGGTTTTGCTTGCCTGTCACCCAAGGCCTTGTAATCGTGTAAAACGAACAACGCTGCGAACGCGCGGCAAGGGGGTCTGACATGAAGAAATCCGTTCTCTCGATCGTCGCGGCCCTGGCCGCGGCGGCTGTCACCGTATCGGCGCAGGAAGCACCGCAGCGTTCGGTGATCACGGCGGCGAAGATGGTCGACGTCGTCACCGGCAAGGTCACCGAATATCCCGCGATCTTCGTGGAGAACGGCCGCATTACGTCGATCGCCGATGCGCGCACGGTACGCTGGGGGTCGGACGTCGAGCATATCGACCTGTCGGGCAAGACTCTGCTGCCGGGACTGATCGACATGCATGTGCATCTGGACAGCTCGCCCACCTATGGCGGCTATAACAACCTCCAGTTCACCGATCGTTTCTGGAGCTTCGTCGCTGCCGCCAATGCGCGCGCGATGCTCGAGGCGGGCTTTACGACCGTGCGCAATGTCGGGTCCGAGGGCTATAACGATGTCGCGCTCAAGCAGGCGATCGGCGAGGGCTGGGCGGTGGGTCCGCGCATCGTGCCAGCGGCGCATGCGCTCGGCGCGACCGGCGGGCATTGCGACCAGACCTATCTGCCGCCTTCGTTTGCGGCCAAATCGCCTGCGGTGGGCGACGGTCCGGTCGAGCTGCGCCAGAAGGTGCGCGAGCAGCGCAAATATGGTGCCGAGGTGATCAAGGTTTGCGCCACAGGCGGCGTGTTCTCGCGCAATACCGAACCGGGCCAGCAGCAGCTGTCCGAAGAGGAACTGCGCGCGATTGCCGACGAGGCGCATCAATGGGGCCTTCGCGTCGCGGCGCATGCACATGGTGCCGCGGGCATCAAGGCGGCGATCCGCGCCGGGATCGACACGATCGAGCATGCCAGCCTGGTCGATGACGAGGGCATCCGTCTTGCGGCCGAACGCAAGCAGCCGGTCTGGTTCTCGATGGATATCTTCAACACCGACTATACCCAGGCCGAGGGCGCGAAGAACGGTGTGCTCGAGGACAATCTGCGCAAGGACCGTGAAGTGGCTCAGATCCAGCGCGACAATTTCCGCAAGGCGCATCGCGCGGGCGTGAAGATGGTGTTCGGCAGCGATGCCGGCGTGATGCCGCACGCCACCGCCGCCGGTCAGTTCAAGGTGATGGTCGAATATGGCATGACGCCGCTCGAGGCCATCCGTGCAGCCACGCTCAATGCCGCCGAGGCGCTCGGTAAATCGCAGGATGTCGGCGCGATTGCCGTAGGCCGCTTCGCTGATATTGTTGCGGTCGATGGCGATCCGCTGGGCAATGTGCGCGAGCTGGAAAGCGTCGATGCGGTAGTCCAGGGCGGCGTTCGGATTCGCTGAATTTATGCGGTAAATTGCCGCAACATTGGCGCAAATCCGCTTTCGCGCGGGCAGGCGGAGTGCTAATTGCTGCGCACAATCTGCTTTCTGGGGAGAAGAGCATGAGTCTCACTGCGATGATCGCCATGGCAATGACCATGGCTGCTGCGGATCCGGTCGATACCGCCCGCAAGGAGTTCAACGACTGCCTGACCAAGTTCACCAACGAGAGCCTGGACGCGAAAAAGGCGCAGTCCGATTTCACCAAGGAATCGGCATCGGCCTGCTCTGCGGAAAAGACCAAGCTGATCGACCTGATGGTCAAGGCCGAGATGCAATATGGCGGCAAGAAGGCTGAGGCCGAAAGCTATGCCAATGAAGAGACGCAGATGATCATCGACAGCTATGTCGGCAGCTACGGCGATTATCTCGCGAGCAACACCCGGCACGGCAAGCAGTAAGGGCTCTGCGCCCGGTGCGGACGCTCTACCCGCCGATCGAGCCCTATGCCAGCGGCCTGCTGGATACAGGTGACGGCCACCAGGTCTATTGGGAGCGGGTCGGCACGCCAGGCGCCAAGCCTGCGGTGTTCCTCCACGGCGGTCCGGGCGGCGGTTGCTCGCCCGACCATCGGCGGCTGTTCGATCCAGCGCTTTACGATGTGCTGCTTTTCGACCAGCGCGGGTGCGGGCGTTCGACGCCCCATGCCGCGCTGCATGCCAATACCACCTGGCACCTCGTCGCCGATATCGAGCGGCTGCGCGAGATGGTGGGCGCTCCCGACTGGCTGGTGTTCGGCGGGTCCTGGGGATCGACGCTGGCGCTCGCCTATGCGCAGACGCACTCCAGCCGCGTTTCGCAGCTCGTGCTGCGCGGAATCTATATGTGCACCAAGCCCGAGCTCGACTGGTTCTACCAGTTCGGTGTCTCGCAGATGTTCCCGGACAAGTGGGAGCGGTTCACGGCGCTGATTCCCGAGGACGAGCGTGACGATATGCTCGCAGCCTATCACCGCAGACTCACCGGTGACGATCCGGAGCTGCAGGTCCTGGCCGCACGAGCCTGGAGCCTGTACGAGGGGGAGACGGTCACGCTGCTTCCCGATCCGAGGCTTACCGAGCAGCATGACGACGGGCATTATGCGCTCGCCTTCGCGCGGATCGAGACCCACTATTTCGTCAATGGCTGCTGGCTCGAGCCCGAGCAGCTGTTGCGCAATGCATCGCGGCTCAGCGGAATCCCGGGGACGATCGTGCATGGCCGCTACGACATGCCGTGCCCGGCCCATTATGCCTGGGCGCTGCACAAGGCATTGCCGCACATGGATTTCCACCTGATCGAAGGGGCCGGGCATGCCTATTCGGAGCCCGGCATCCTCGACCAGCTGATTGCAGCGACCGATCGTTACGCGGGCAAGGTCTGATCGCGCGCCCGCGCCTGCTCAGTTGCCGTGCTTGCGCACCAGCTCGCGCATCGCATCGTCCAGCCCTTCGAGCGTGAGCGGATACATGCGGTCCTTCATCAGGTCCTTGATCATCCGCACCGATTGCGAATAGCCCCACTGGTTCTCGGGCACCGGGTTGAGCCATGCGGCGGCGGGATAGGTGTTGACCACGCGCTGCATCCACACCGCGCCCGCCTCGTCGTTGAAATGCTCGACCGAACCGCCCGGATGGCTGATCTCGTACGGGCTCATCGAGGCATCGCCGACAAAGATCACCTTATAGTCATGCCCGTATTTGTGCAGGATGTCCCAGGTGTTGGTCCGCTCGGTAAAGCGGCGGCGGTTGTCCTTCCACACGCCTTCATACAGGCAGTTGTGGAAATAGAAGAATTCGAGATTCTTGAACTCGGTCGTCGCGGCCGAGAACAGTTCCTCGCACAGCTTGATGAACGGATCCATCGATCCGCCGACATCGAGGAACAGCAGCAGCTTGACCGCATTGTGCCGCTCGGGCCGCATGCGGATGTCGAGCCAGCCCTGGCGCGCGGTGCCGTCGATGGTGCCGTCGATATCGAGCTCGTCCGCCGAACCTTCGCGCGCGAAACGGCGCAGGCGGCGCAGCGCGACCTTGATGTTGCGGGTGCCCAGCTGACGGGTCGAAACGAGGTTCTGATATTCGCGCTTCTCCCAGACCTTGATCGCGCGCTTGTGCTTGCTTTCGCCGCCGATGCGCACGCCTTCGGGATTGTAGCCCGCATTGCCGAACGGGCTGGTGCCGCCGGTGCCGATCCACTTGTTGCCGCCCTGGTGGCGCTTTTCCTGTTCCTCGAGCCGCTTCTTCAGCGTCTCCATGATCTCTTCCCAGGACCCGAGCGACTTGATCTTCTCCATCTCCTCTTCGGAGAGGAACTTTTCGGCGACCGCCTTCAGCCAATCCTCGGGAATGGTGGCGCTGTCATTGCCCTGGAAGGTCATCTCCAGGCCCTTGAACACCTTGGCAAAGACCTGGTCGAACCGGTCGAGCAGGCCTTCGTCCTTCACCAGTGTCGCGCGGGAGAGATAATAGAATTCCTCCGCGCTCTGTTCGATGACCTGCGCATGGAGCGCTTCGAGCAGGATGAGATGTTCCTTGAGCGACACCGATATGCCGGCGCTGCGCAATTCGTCCATGAAAGAAAAGAACATCGCGGGTCCCTGCTGCTTTCCGTTTCCGTCAGCCTTGAACGATGCCCGCAGTCAGCTCGTCTGGCAAGCGCGAAGCGTCACGGCACGCGTTTTACCCGGCCTTAACCATAAGCCGTTACGCCATGCCATCACGCCAGTGCAAAGGTCCCTGATGGAGCAGCATCGCATTATTCCGCCAGACAGCGATGCCGTCCAGCAAATGGCGGAAAGCTGCGGCGAATCGGTTATTGGTGCATCGCGGGTCGGCGGGATCGTCACGGCGGTTCGCGATCGCATGGCCCTGCTCGGCGAAAAGCGATCCTATCTCGAACAGATCGCGCGCAACCTGGCACAGGAGCAGGAGCAGGTGGTCGTCGCGACCACAAGCGCCCGCGAAATGAGCAAGGCGGCTTATCGCAACCTTGCCGAGGGTTCCGATACCATGCAGGTCTCGGCGCTCGAGCTGCACGATCTGATCTCGCTGATCCAAGGCCTCGGGGAAGACGTCAAGCGCTTTGCCCATGCGATGGACGACGTGATCCTGGCCAGCCGGACGATCGATGCGATCGCGCGCTCGACCAACATGCTCGCGCTCAACGCCGCGATCGAGGCCGAACGCGCTGGCGCCGCCGGCGCGACCTTCGCCGTCGTCGCTGCCGAGGTGAAGAAGCTGGCGCAGGACACGCGCCAGGTCACGGACCGGATCGCCGGGACGATGCATTCCCTAAGCACCGAGGCCGGGCATTTCATGGCGCAGGTCGAAAGGGGTGTCGAGCAGAGCCGCAGCGCGCAGCGGCACCTGGAAACGATCGACGTCACCATCCGCCAGGCCGGCAACATGATGCGCGAAGTCGCTGCAAAGGCGGATGCGATCGCCGATTCTAGCACCGGCGTTCGATCCGATACGGGCGAACTGTGCGACAATCTGTTCGTCTTCATGGAAGATGTCGCCGGGTGCAGCAACCAGCTCGACGATGCGCTCAGCCAGAGCAATGCGCTCGAAGGGCTGTCCAATGTCGTCTTCAACCAGCTGCTCCACACCGGGCTGTCGCACCGCGACAATCCCTTTGTCGAACTGGCGGTCTCGACCTGCGACGAGATCAGGGACCTTATCGAGGCAGCAATCGATGGCGGTCAGATCACCGAGGCGGATGTCTTCGACCGCGATTATCGCCCGCGCGGCGAACCTGGCCTGAACCGTTTCGACAACCGGTTCAACGACTTTGCCGACGCACGCATCCGCCCGATTCTCGACCGCTTCTGGGGCCAGGACAACCATGCCTATGGTGCGGTGATATCGAACGAGGACGGCTATCTGCCGACCCATATCAGCGAGCGTTCGCATCAGCCGACCGGCGATCACCAGCATGACGCCGCACATTGCCGCAACCGGATGATCGTTCTCGACCATACCACCATGGGCGCCATCGCGCACAAGCACGACCGCTATTATGCTGCGGTCTATCGCTTCGAGCCGACCGCCAGCGACGGCTGCATCCTGCGCAACATCTTCGTGCCGCTGTGGATCAAGGGCCGCTACTGGGGCAATTTCGAGCTGGCTTATATCCGCTGAACCATGAACTGCCGCCAGAGCGGTTTCATCTCGCCGCATTCTACGCGGCCGGACGCATGAGAACGCTCGTCAATCGACGTCGGGCGTGGCACCCTTCCGGGCATGATCAGACTTTTCGCGCTCGCCTTGCCCTTGCCATCTGCCGTCGCGGTGCCGCCACCGCCGATCGTGATTGCGCCGTCACCTGCTCCCGCTGCCGCATCGCTGCTATCGTGGACGCCAGGGGGTGTGAATTGCGGCGGCACGGCTGCGAGTGTCGTTCGGATCGAGCGACCCTGGCTGCAGAGGGTCTACCCCAACAGCGCAAAGTACGCGCCTGTCAGTTTTACATTCGACATAGACGCCAATGGTAGGCCCCTGGCCATTCGCAAGGGGGATGCGGCGACCCCCTTTGGCGTTGCGGATGATCTGGGACCGGCGCTGGCTGCCACCCGGTTCAGGCCGGGCCAGGCGAAAACGGGCTGCACGATCGTCTATTCCCCTGAACTGACGGCGATCGATGATGCGCCGCTATCGGCGCTGATGGCATATGCTGCCAATCCGGTCTCCGGCCCTCTACCTCCCGAGGCCTGGAAACGTATTTATGAAACCGGAACATGCAAGGGCGACTCGGTGGCGGGCCTGCGCAACCGGGCATTTCCGAATTTTCGCGCGATCCCTGCGGAACCTGGCATCCGGGACTGGTCGATGGTTGGCTATGACGTCGGACAGGATGGAGGCTCGATCAATGTCGAGACGCTTGCCAGTTCGGGCAATGCTTCGCTCGATGAGGCCAGCCGGGCAGCCACGACCGAGACACGATACTGGTCTGGCGCATTTACGGGGTGCCGCTTCGCCTATTGGCGATCTGCCGGCACGCTGTCTGCACCCGCGCTACCTGAAGAAGATGAATTTCGGCCTGCAAACTCGACCTGCCCCGAGCGTCGCGATTGGGCAACCCCGCCTGTTTTGCGATTTCCCGAGCCCTATCGTCGCCGGGCTATCGAGGGATGGGCGGTGGTGACCTATGATGTCGCCCCCTGGGGTGAAATCAACAATGTACAGGTCAAGGCCAGCCAGCCGAGCGTAGATTTCGGGACCCAGGCGACGGTGGTGTTGCGGTCTGCGCGAGTGAAGGCAGGGACAGGCGCAGTCGGCTGCGTCGAGCGGGTGCGGTTCGCGATGGAACCGGACAAGGCCGAAACCGCACCCTGACAAAGGTCCGAAGATCAGCTGTTGCGGCGCGCCATGAAGGCGAGGCGTTCGAACAGCATCACGTCCTGCTCGTTCTTGAGCAGCGCGCCGTGCAGCGGCGGGATCGCCTTGCTGGGGTCGCGCGACTGCAGCACCTCGAGCGGCATGTCCTCGTGCAGCAGCAGCTTCAGCCAGTCGAGCAGCTCGCTGGTCGAGGGCTTCTTCTTGAGGCCGGGCACCTCGCGCACGTCGTAGAAGATCTCGAGCGCCTTCTGCACCAGGATCTTCTGGATGCCGGGGAAGTGCACGTCGATGATCGCCTGCATCGTCTCGCGATCGGGAAACTTGATATAGTGGAAGAAGCAGCGGCGCAGGAACGCGTCGGGCAGTTCCTTCTCGTTGTTCGAGGTGATGACGACGATCGGACGCTCCTGCGCCTTCACCAGTTCCTTGGTCTCGTAGACGTAGAATTCCATCCGATCGAGTTCCTGCAGCAGGTCGTTGGGGAACTCGATATCGGCCTTGTCGATCTCATCGATCAGCAGCACCGGCAGCTGGGGCGAGGTGAACGCCTCCCACAGCTTGCCCTTCTTGATATAGTTGGCGATGTCGTGGACGCGCTCGTCGCCCAGCTGGCCGTCGCGCAGGCGGGCGACCGCGTCATATTCGTACAGGCCCTGCTGCGCCTTGGTGGTCGACTTGATATTCCATTCGATCAGCGGGGCATTGGCAGCTGCCGCGATCTGGTGTGCCAGCACGGTCTTGCCGGTGCCGGGCTCGCCCTTGACCAGCAATGGGCGGCGCAGCGCAACCGCGGCATTGACCGCTACCTTGAGGTCGTCGGTTGCAACATAGTCGCTGGTGCCTTCAAAACGCATGAGCCTCGCCTTCCTGCCGCTATTAACTGTGCGTTTAAGCGATAAGGGGCTTGCGCGGGCTTGGCAAGCCGCGACAGCGATTTCGACTTTACGTTTACGTTTGCGTCAGTCTGGTACTGCCGAGCGCTGGCGCTTTGCGGATCAGAGCCCGTCCTGCTGACGGCGCGCTTCGGCGCGATCGGCCAGCATGTCCCAGAAGGTGCGGTGCTGTACCAGCATCTGCGATGCGCCGAAGCCCATCGCGCGACCGACGGAACGGTCGCTTCCGATCATGGCCGCCAGGTCCAGAGTCTCCTCGCGCGAGGGCAGGGTGGAGGGGCGCGGCTCGAGACCGGTCCGCTGGGCGATAACGTCGAGCACGTCACGGATGATATGCCAATCGAGCACCAGGGCAAAGGCTGCACCCAGCGCGCAGCCCTGCCGGTCCGACTGGGACAGCGCATTAAGTGCGCCGCGCAGGTTGATGATCGCCGGCGTGCACTTGTCCTGTCCCGGCGTGCTCGTGATCGGCCCGGCGGCGACGGTGAGCTTGGTGAGCAGCGCGCGTTCGCCGACAAAGGCCTCGCACGCCCGCGCGAGCCATTTGCCGACCTGCGGATCGGCGCTGCGCGTCGCGGCATAATCGATCAGGCCAGGATAGCGGCCGTGAAGCAGGCACAGGAAATGGGCGGCATCGGCCAGGTCCATCGGCCGCGCCGGGGCGACTCGATCCGCCAGACGCGCGACAAACACATGGGTGTCGCTCATGCCCAGAGCGAGCGCGGCTTCCAGCGAGCGCGGCGGAGCCGCCTCGGGCTGGGCGCGATCAAAGGCTCCTGGCTGGATAAACGACACGCGTTCAAGGCTCCGCTGGCTCGAGGCAAAGGTGTGGCAGGCAGACGCGCGGTCTGCCCCCACGCCCGCCTTCTAGCGCATCGTCCTAAAGAGAAGGTTTACAAGGACGGCGCCGGTGCGGCGACGCGGTGCTGTTCGTCGAGGAATTGCGCCACGTCGTCTAGTTCGACATCATGCGCGACGAAGGTGCTGCCGATCCCGCGCAGCAGCAGGAAGGGCAGGGTGCCGCCCGACATCTTCTTGTCGTGGCGCATATGGTCGACCAGCGCATTGCCATCGGCGGTGACACCAGCATCGGCAAGCGTCACCGGCATGGCGCAGGCTGCCAGATGCGCTGCGACCCGGTCAGCATCGGGCGTTTCGCACAGACCGCGCCGCGCCGAATACCGCAGCGCCAGCACCATGCCGACTCCGACCGCCTCGCCATGCAGCAGCCGCTCGCCAAAGCCGGTATCAGCCTCGAGCGCATGGCCGAAGGTGTGGCCAAGGTTGAGCAGCGCACGCCGGTCCTTCGTTTCGCGCTCGTCCTCGCCGACGATCCGCGCCTTGGCGGCGACGGAGGTTATGATCGCATGCTCCAGCGCAGCGCAATCCTGCGCCAGTACGGCCTGTCCGTTCGCTTCGCACCAGTCGAAGAACGGTGCATCGTCGATCAGCCCGTATTTGACGACCTCGGCATAGCCAGCGCGCATCTCGCGCGGGGGCAGGGTGCCGAGCACCTGCGGATCGATCAGCACGAATTTTGGCTGGTGGAAGGTGCCCACCAGATTCTTGCCCGCTGTGGTGTTGATCGCGGTCTTTCCGCCGACCGAACTGTCGACCTGCGCCAACAGAGTCGTCGGTATCTGCACGAAATCGCAGCCGCGTTTCACGATCGAGGCGGCAAAACCGGTGAGGTCGCCGATCATGCCGCCGCCCAGTGCGAAGATGGTATCGCTGCGCTCGACGCCCATCGCGAGCAGCCAGTCGATCAGGCGCGCCAGTTCTGACCAGCTCTTGCTCGTCTCGCCCGCCGGAACGATATGCAGATGCGCTTCGACGCCGGCGCTGGCGAGCTGCGCCTCGATGCGCGGCCAGTGATGTGCAGCGACGTGGGAATCGCTGATCCAGAGCGTCCGCCCGCGGCGCGTCCATGGTGCGATATGCCCAGCGATCCGGGCAAGCGCACCGGCCTCCACCAGAATGTCATAGCTGCGCTGGCCCAGCGCGATATTCAGCCGTGCCATCGGGCCAGTCCTTCCAATATTGCTGTAACGGTGCGGTGGTGCGGCCCATCCTTGCTGCGCACATGGATCTGTGCCTCCGCATAGATGGGATTGCGCTGTTCGGCCAGGCGGGTGAGCACCTCGGCCGGATTGCCGTTGCGCAGCAGCGGCCGGGTATTGCGCCGACTGACTCGCTCGACCAGCGTGCGAATATCGGCATCGAGCCAGATCGCGATGGCACCCGACAGGATGAGCGCACGCGTCTCCTCGTTCATGAACGCGCCGCCGCCGGTGGCGATCACGCGCGGCTGTCCGTCGATCAGCCGTGAAATCACCCGGCGCTCGCCATCGCGGAAATAGGGCTCGCCAAAACGCTCGAAAATCTCTGCAATGGTCATGTGCGCGGCCTTCTCGATCTCCTCGTCGGCATCGACAAAGCCGATGCCAAGATCATTTGCCAGCCGCTTGCCAACCGTCGACTTTCCCACGCCCATCAACCCCACCAGCACCAGCGGCCGGTCGAGCCATCGCATGATATCCCCGGCCAGCCGCGCAGGGTCTGATTTTCGGTTCTGCAGCATTGCCGCGCAGCCTATAAATAGGCTAGGCGGTGGCGCAAGTTATCTTGACTTGGACGGAGAATATCCTGGCTATGGCCATTATCGGACAGAATTATGGACGGCGCAGGCGGCCCAAGGGCCCGATCATTCTGGTGGTGATCGCCGTTGCCCTGATCGGTCTGCTGGCTCTGGCATGGTCGCGCGGTGGCGAGGTGCCGACCCAGCGCGTCGAAAAGTCGATCCCGCTGCCTGCTGCGGCCAAGAGCGGAGCCGCTGCTGGCTCCACCCAGTCCGAGGGCTGAATTCATGCGGCGGGGGATGGTTCTGGGCTGTGTCAGCCTGCTGGCGTTGGCGTTTGTTTCCGCGCCGGTCATCGGGCAGAACGAGGCGCCTGAATCGCTGCTTCCGCCAGGCTTCAACGATTCCGCGCCCGCGCCTTCGCAGTCCGAGCAGCCGCCTCCTGCCGAGCCGGGTCGTACGGTTACGCCGGTCCCCGGCACGGCCGTGCCATTGCCGACCGCGCCGCTGCCGACGCTCGCCGGCCAGGATGCGCCGACCGACGAGGAGCTGAGCGAGGAACTCGCTAAGCTGCAGGAAGAGCTTGAAGCACAGATTGCACTGACCCAGTCACTGCCGCCGAGTGCGCGGCGCTCGCTGGATCTGATCGGGCCGCTGACCCAGGCCAATGGCGGGTTTGCGGCCTCCTCGCTTGGCAATATCGGTGGGCTTTACGCGCAGACGCTGGTGCGCAGGACCAGCGGCCGCATCGTGTCTCGCTGGGCCTCGCTTGGCCTGCAGAAGCTTCTCCTGAGCGAACTTGCGACCCCTCAGGGCCTCAATGGCGCCAACTGGGCCGCGGAACGCGCAGCGCTGCTGCTGCGCATCGGTTCGGCCGATGGCGCGGTGCGCATGGTGCAGGCGGTCGATCCGCCGGCCGCGACGCCGCGCCTGCTCAATGTCGCGCTCGACAGCTATGTCGCGTCGGCCGATCCGCTCGGCATCTGCCCGCTGCTGCCCTTTGCCGGAGAGAGCGCCAAGGGCAACCAGTGGCAGCTGATCCGCGCGATGTGTTCGGGCTTTTCGGGCGAGGGCAGTGCAGCGCGCGAGCAGATCGACCGGGCGCGCCGCCAGGGTGCGATGGACCGCATCGATGTCGTGCTCGCCGAGAAGATCGTCGGCGCGAGCCTCAACGGCAGGCGCGCGGTCACGGTGCAATGGGACGATGTCGACCAGCTCACCCGCTGGCGCTTCGGCCTGGCGCTGACCGCCGGGATCGAGCCGCCCGAGGCGCTCTATGCGCGCGCCGACCGCAATTTCCAGGCCTGGCGCGCACGCGCTCCGATGGCCCCGCTCGCCTCGCGCGTGCAGGCCGCCGATGTCGCGGCGGCCATGGGCATGCTGTCGAGCGCCGATATGGTCGATCTCTACGGCGCCACCTTCGACGATCCGGGCACCGACGAAGCGCTGCGCGACCGGATGGCGCTGCTGCGCACGGCTTATGTCGCGACCGATGCCGATGACCGGGTCCGCGCGATGCGTGCGCTCTGGGACCGGTCGGAAAACGCCTTTGTCCGCTATTCGGCGCATATCCTGACCGCACATGCAGCGGCGCGTGTCGTGCCGTCGGAGGATTTGGCGGATTATGCCGACGATCTGATCGTCTCCATGGTCTCTGCAGGCTTCGATACCAGCGCGGCCCGCTGGCGGTCGGTCGCGGAAGAAGGCAGCCTCGGCTGGGCGGTGCTCGCGGTCGCGGTTCCGGGACGCGCGCAGGTCGCCGCGTCCGAGGTCAGCAGCTTTTTCGACAATGACCAGAGCAATGAGGCGCGCAAGAGCGCGTTTCTGGTCGCTGGTCTTGCCGGGCTGGGACGGCTGAGCAGTGCTGACCGCGATTCGCTCGCAGAGGACCTGGGCATCGGTTTCGGCGGCGAAACCCGCTGGACCCGCGCGATTGCCGCTGCTGCCGCTGAAGGCAATGACGGGCTGGTGACGCTGCTGGTCGGCATGGGCATGCAGGGCAATGACTGGTCGGCGATGACCCCGCGCCAGCTCTATCATGTCGTGGCGGCGCTGCGCACGGTGGGACGCCAGGCCGAAGCGCGGATGATTGCAGCCGAAGCCGTCAGCCGCGCCTGATCGGTGGGCAGCGAAGACGCCTGGCTGATCGACCGCTTCCTGGAAATGTTGGCGGCCGAGCGCGGCGCTTCCGCCAACACACTGGCAGCCTATCGTCGCGATCTCGAACAGGCGTCCGAAATTCTGGGCGGTCGGCTGGCGCAAGCCGACGAGACCGCGCGCACGACGCTCGACCATCATTGGCGCTCACTCGCTGCCGGCAGCCTGGCACGCAAGAGCTCGTCGTTGCGCGGCTTCTTCGCCTTCCTGGAAGACGAGGGGCTCGGCGTCGATGCCCGGAAAGCGCAGGCCATGCTGGCGCGGCCCAAGGTGCAGCGCCCGCTTCCGAAGATCCTGAGCCATGACGAGATCGCGCAGCTGTTCGCGCTCGCCGAGGAGCGCGCTGCCGCCCCGGAGGCGCGCGCTGCCGACATCCGCCTGCTCGCCCTGCTGGAACTGCTTTACGGATCGGGGTTGCGCGCCAGCGAACTGGTCGGCCTGCCGCGCAGCGCGGCGCTCGCCGGACGGCCGCTGCTGGCGATCACCGGCAAGGGGGGCAAGCAGCGGCTGGTGCCAATATCGGGGCGCGCACGCGAAGCGCTGCAGCGCTGGTTGGCGGTGCCTTCGTCCAATCCGCGCTGGCTGTTCCCTTCGCGCACCGGGCATATCAGCCGTATCCGGCTCTACCAGCTGATCAAGGAATTTGCCGCCAGCGCCGGAATCGATTCTGCGCGTGTCAGCCCGCATGTGCTGCGCCACGCCTTTGCCACGCATCTGCTCGAAGGTGGCGCGGATCTCAGGACCTTGCAGACCTTTCTGGGCCATGCCGATATCGCGACGACGCAGATCTATACCCATGTCGACAGCCGCCGCCTCGTCGAGCTGGTCAACCGCCGCCATCCGCTCGCGCAGATGAATCTTGCCGAGCGGCGGCGGCAGGGCTAGGCGATTGCGTCATGAGCATGACAAGCTATCTGGAATTCGAAAAGCCGATCGCCGCGCTCGATGCGCGCATCGCCGAGCTTCGTGAAACCGCCGATACGGGCGAGATCGATATCGAGAGCGAGATTGAACGGCTTGCCGCCAAGTCGCGCAAGCTGCTGGCCTCGACCTATGCGGGCCTGACCCCGTGGCAGAAGACTCAGGTCGCCCGCCATCCGGCGCGGCCGCATTTCAAGCATTATGTGGCGGGCATGTTCGACGATTTCCTGCCGCTGGCGGGCGACCGCGCCTTTGCCGACGACAAGGCGATCATGGGCGGCTTTGCCCGGATGGGCGAGCAGCGCGTCGTCGTGATCGGCCATGAAAAGGGCGACACCACCGAAAGCCGCATCCGGCACAATTTCGGCATGGGCAAGCCCGAGGGCTATCGCAAGGCCATCCGATTGATGGACCTGGCCGACCGGTTCGGCCTGCCGGTGGTGACCCTGGTCGATACATCGGGTGCCTTTCCCGGCGTCCAGGCCGAAGAGCGCGGCCAGGCCGAGGCGATCGCTCGCTCGACCGAACGTTGCCTGACGCTGGGTGTGCCGATGGTTGCGGCGATCGTTGGCGAGGGCGGCTCGGGCGGTGCGGTGGCGCTGGCCTCGGCCGAACGCGTGCTGATGTTCGAACACGCCGTCTATTCGGTGATCTCGCCCGAAGGCTGCGCCTCGATCCTGTGGCGCACCGCCGACAAGGCCGCGGATGCGGCCGAGGCGATGCAGGTGACCGCAGCGGACCTCAAGCGGCTCAATGTCATCGACCGGATCGTCAAGGAGCCGGTCGGCGGCGCGCATCGCGACCAGGCCCAGGCGATTGCAGAGCTGGGCAAGGCCATCCGCGAGGAGCTGGAAGGCCTCAAGAAGCTGAGCCCCGCCGAACTCAGGGCCGCGCGCGAAGCCCGCTTCCTGGCGATCGGCGCGCTCTGACGTTCACGTAAAATCGTCGCAACCGCTCGGCGATCGCATCGTTGTGCGGGCATCGCCATTTGATCCTGCTCGTGCCTGGCGGCATGATGCGCATCAACTGGCATGGCCGGAGACGATAAGGGAGAGCGATATGGCGGCACGGTTCAAGCATCTGGCAATCATGGCGGCGGCTGGTGCGGGCACCATCGCGCTCATCGGCCAGTCCGTCGCGCCCCGGGCGGAAGCGCTGGCGATGCAGGCCCAGGCGATCACCGCCCAGGAAAAGCGCCAGGGCGCCGAAGTGCACCCCAAGCTGCTCGAGGAGTTCGGCGGGGCCTATCAGGTGCCGCAGACCAGCTATGTCGTGCAGGTGGGCAAGGGCATTGCGGTCCAGTCGGGTCTCGGCAATGCCCGCGACGATTTCACCGTCACCCTGCTCAACAGCCCGGTGAACAACGCCTTCGCGATTCCCGGGGGCTATGTCTATGTGACGCGCCAGCTGATGGCGCTGATGAACGACGAGGCCGAGCTGGCCGGGGTGCTCGGCCACGAGGTCGGCCATGTAGCCGCGCGCCATTCGGAAAAGCGCCAGAAGGCGGCGCAACGCAACAGCATCATCGGCCTGCTGGGGCAGATCGGCGCGGCGGTGCTGCTCGGTGACGGCGCGGCAGGCCAGATCGGCCAGCAGATTTTCGGCACCGGTTCGCAGCTGCTGACGCTCAAATATTCGCGCAAGCAGGAAGAAGAGGCCGACGATCTCGGCGTGCGCTATCTGAGCCAGGCCGGTTATGATCCGCAGGCATTGTCGTCGATGCTGGCTTCGCTCGCGGCGCAGCAGGCGATCGACGTGCGTTCGCAGGGCGGCGATGCCCGTTCGGTGCCCGAATGGGCAAGCACCCATCCCGATCCGGCGCGCCGCGTCAGCCGCGCAGCGACGGTGGCGCAGAAGTTCAGCGGCAGCACGCGCAACCGCGACGTCTTTCTCAGCCGTCTCGACGGACTGCTCTATGGCGACGATCCGAAACAGGGCGTTGTTCAGGGGCGCCAGTTCCTCCATCCAGAGCTGGGCCTCAAATTCGCTGTGCCTCAGGGCTTTGCCATGCAGAACGGCACCAGCGCGGTGACGATCAACGGTCAGTCCGCCCAGGCGCAGTTCACGCTCGGCCAATATTCGGGTGACCTGTCACGCTATGTCGACCAGGCCTTTGCGGGGCTTGGCAGCAGCAATCAGCGAATCAATTATGGGCAGATCCAGCGGACGACGGTCAACGGTATCCCCGCCGCCTATGCGACTGCGCGCGTCAACGCGAACCGGCAACTCGTCGATGTGACGGTGTTCGCCTATGCCTTTGCCAACAACCGGGCCTATCATTTCGTGGCGCTGACGCCGGCTGGCCGCGCCGATGTGTTTGCGCCGATGTTTCAGAGCGTAAAGCGGCTGGCAGGCGCCGAGGCCGCGCAGATCAAGCCGCGGCGGGTGCGGGTGGTCACCGTGGCCCGCGGCGATACCGTGCAGCGGCTGGCCGCGCGCATGGCCTATGACGATCTGAAGGTCGAGCGTTTCCTGGCGCTCAACGGCCTGTCCGGTAACGCGGCGCTGGCGCCTGGGCAGAAGGTCAAGCTGGTAACGTACTGAGGGCACAAAAAAAGGGCGGCATTGCTGCCGCCCTTCCTTGTCGATTGAGCCAGGGCTCAGCCGCCGGTGCTGGTGCTGCCGCCGCTGGTGCCGCCGCTGGTGCCGCCGGAGCTGCCACCAGCCGACTGAGTGGTCAGCTTCGAGCTGACGGTGTTGAAGGTGGTCGACAGGTTGGTACCCAGCGAGCTCATGGCGGTGATCGCGGCGACGGCGATCAGAGCGGCGATCAGGCCGTACTCGATGGCGGTTGCGCCCTTCTTGTCGGCGAAAAGATTGCGAATGGTCTTCATGTCAGGTCTCCTGTTCGAGGTCTTCACTTCCCCGTCCGATCTGGCGAATTGAGATTGGACGGTTTGGGGTTAGATCAAAAAGCTTTCCATTTTCCTAAGAGCGGCCGGGCTGTCTGAAATTCCGACACTTACTCTTCCTTCGGGACGATCTTCTCCTCGACAAAATCCCACATCCCGATGGTCTTGCTGGCCATCGAGCTCATCGAAACGATGATGGTAATGCCGATAAGGGCCACAATCAGGCCATATTCGATTGCGGTTGCGCCGCGCTTTGATCTGGCCAAGAGAGTCAGAAAGTGCAGCATGGTGCTTCCGTAAAATGGCCGGGGTCCCATCTGCCCCCCTCGCAATTTTGCAAATTCGACTTACCAAAAAGTTAAGGCGCGCCGATCCAATGGAAAATTATCCGACACTCTTCCCCGTTGTGGCGGGGCTCATGCTCGATACCCAGGGCCGCATCCTGGTGCAGCAGCGCCCCGAAGGAACCGCGATGGCGGGGCTGTGGGAGTTCCCCGGCGGCAAGATCGAACCAGGCGAGACGCCGGAACAGGCCCTGGCGCGCGAGCTCGCCGAGGAGCTTGGAATCGCGATTCTGCCGGAAGAGTGCGAGCCGATGACCTTTGCCAGCGCCTCGCTCGGCCAGCGCCACCTGATCCTGCTGCTGTTCCGGTGCCGCGTCTGGGCGGGCGAACCGCGGGCGCTCCACGCCACCGCCTTGCGCTGGGCGACGGTGGACGAGTTGTACCAGTTGCCGATGCCGCCTGCAGACCTTCCCCTCCTAGCGATCATCGCGCAATCCCTGGATGGACAGCCGGTCGGTGCATGATTTTTCGAAATGGCAGAAAAAGGTGTTGCCAAGCCTATCTTCGCTGACTATTGGCAGCCCTCCAACGCGCCCGTAGCTCAGCTGGATAGAGCATCAGACTACGAATCTGAGGGTCGGACGTTCGAATCGTTCCGGGCGCGCCATTTTCCAAAATCGCTATACACAGTGATCCAGCCCGCCTTGCGGGACCCGCTTCGGCGCGCGTGTTCGCCGCAATCAGATGGTTTCATTTGACACCAGTTTGGGGTGTGGCTATCGTTTGGGCAGAACAGATATCCTGCAGGAGTGCGCGGCAATGGCTGACCTTTTCGAAAACCCCTTGGGCCTGGACGGGTTCGAGTTCGTCGAATTCTGCGCGCCCGAAAAGGGCCTGCTCGAGCCGGTGTTCACCGCGATGGGCTTCACCCGCATCGCGCAGCATCGTTCGAAGGACGTCCACCTCTGGCGGCAGGGCGATATCAACCTGATCGCCAATTACGAGCCCGCCAGCCCGGCAGCCTATTTCGCCGCCGAGCATGGTCCTTCGGCCTGCGGCATGGGCTTTCGCGTCAAGAATGCGCGCGACGCCTATAAGGAAGCGCTGGCGCGCGGCGCGGAGCCGGTGGAAACCAAGACCGGCCCGATGGAGCTGCGCCTTCCCGCGATCCGCGGCATCGGTGGCGCGATCATCTATCTGATCGACCGCTATGCCACGCTCGACAATCCCGATGCGCTGTCGATCTACGATATCGATTTCGAATATCTGCCGAACGTCGATCGCTTCCCCGTCGGCGCGGGCTTCAAGATGATCGATCACTTGACCCACAATGTCTATGGCGGGCGCATGGACCATTGGGCCAAGTTCTACGAGCGCGTGTTCAACTTCCGCGAGATCCGCTTCTTTGACATCAAGGGCGAATATACCGGCCTCACCAGCCGCGCGATGACCGCGCCCGACGGCCGCATCCGCATCCCCTTGAACGAGGAAGGCGCGAAGGGCGGCGGCCAGATCGACGAGTTCCTGCGTGCCTATAATGGTGAGGGCATCCAGCATATCGCCTTCATCTGCGACGACCTGATCGCGTGCCTCGACCGCATCAAGGCGCTGGGTGCGCCGCTGATGGCGCCGCCGCCCGCAACCTATTACGAGGCGCTCGAAGAGCGTCTGCCCGGCCATGGCGAACCGGTCGCGGAACTGCAGGCGCGCGGCATCCTGCTCGACGGATCGACCGAGAACAACGATCCGCGCCTGCTCTTGCAGATCTTCGGCCAGCCGCAGATTGGCCCGGTGTTCTTCGAATTCATCCAGCGCAAGAAGGATGAAGGTTTCGGCAACGGCAATTTCACGGCTTTGTTCAAGTCGATCGAGGAAGACCAGCTGCGCCGCGGCGTGCTGAAGGTACAGGAACCGGCGGAATGACCGCGCCCTTCGCGCTGTCGCGCATCCATCACGTCGCCTATCGCTGCAAGGACGCGAAGGAGACGGTCGAATGGTACGAGAAGGTGCTGGGCATGACATATACCAGCGCCTTTTCCGAAGACCATGTGCCGTCGACCGGGGCCTATGATCCCTATATGCACGTGTTCCTCGATTGCGGCGGCGGCAATGTGCTCGCCTTTTTCGAACTGCCGCAGCAGCCCGAAATGGGCCGCGATGCCAACACCCCCGAATGGGTGCAGCATATCGCCTTCGAGGTGCGCGACATGGACGCATTGCTCGCGGCCAAGGCGCATATCGAGGGGCTGGGCATCGATGTGCTGGGGCCAACCTTTCACGGCATCTTCCGCTCGATCTATTTCTTCGATCCCAATGGCCATCGCGTCGAGCTCGCCTGCAATATCGGCAAGCCCGAGCATTACGAGGAATTGAAGCGCGTCGCGCCGCTGATGCTTGACGAATGGAGCCGCACCAAAAAGGCGCCGCGCCATGCCGACTGGTTGCACAAGGATCCCGATGCGGCCTAAAGGTCGATCATGACCTTTGAAGACCAGCTCGAACGCTATTTCGGCACCCGCGATCCTGCCGCCATCGCTCCGCAGGCCGTGCCGGCGGCGATCGAGCGGATGCAGGTCGATCTCGGACTGACGACGGTCCCGGGCGAACGCTTTGCCTTGTGGTGCATGCTTTTCATGTTTGGCCGGGCTCCCGATATCGACCAGACCTTTGCCGATCGGGCCGAGCGCGATCTGGCGCGCGACTTCATCGAAATGTCGGAGCAGACAGGGCAGGGGGGCTGAGCGTGGCCGAGATCATCAACCTGCGCCAGGCGCGCAAGGCCGCCAGGCGCAAGCAGGACGAGGCCTGCGCCGCCGCCAACCGCGCCAAATTCGGCCGCAGCAAGGCCGAGCGCCTCGCCCTGACGAGCGAACAGGAGCGCGCGGCGCGGTTGCTCGATGGCGCGAAGCGGGAGCACGATTGATGCGCTCGACCTCGGATCAGGTCAGCGTCCGCCTCTATCATCTCGACAGCGAAGCCGAGGGCGGCGCGGCGTCCACCCTGTTCTACGGCCCACTGTCCGAAGCGCTGCGCCTCGCCGAACTCGAACCGGCGGAAGTGCAGGAAGGCCTGTTCATCGCCACCGACAATGATGTCGTGGCGTATCTGGATTTGATCGAGGGGTGAGGCTGGACTTTCGTTGGCATCTTAAGCCTTACCACCCGCATTCATCCTGAGCAGCGGGCGTCAGCCCGCGAAGTCGAAGGACCCGCGCCGACGCTGGCAATATAGCGGGGCCTTCGACAAGCTCTGGCTGAGCGGAGGTAGTGGACGTGTGAACCTTTAACGATAAGATAATTCGATCCGGAAACGACACCGTTGCCATCACTGGCTTTACCATCCAAAAGCTTTCAATGACGACTGCAACTGTAATTCGCTGGAGCCCCGTCGATCACGCTCCGGAACTGCCGCTCAGCGCTTTCAATCTTATCTGGAGCAGCAGCGGGTCTCTGATTCTTCAGGGTCTTTACCCCACTGAACTAAACCCCCCAACGAAGGGGATTGTTCTGTCGTTCAGCAACACTTATGCCTTCATGTCGTTTGACGAATTCTCTGACTATCTCAACGGCATGAAGGTCGAAGTTCCTGCCTTGGTCAAACCTGTCCCCTACGGAGGTTGTTGGCCCTTTTTTGGAAGTTCTCGGCTCGCCCTGGTTGCGTGAAGTGGTGGAGCGTAACGGGACATTGGCAGTTACAGACTTTCGGCACTGGGTGATTGTAGCGCGTAACCATACTCTTCACGTCATGGAGCATTCTCGTAGCGCCCCGACGTTCGAGGGTTGGCTCCAATAAGAGCGCCTGAACGTCTGATCCCCACGCGACTTCAGCTATCCAATTTCAAACCTTTGTAGCGACCGCGCAGATCGGGTCGATCGATGTGCCAACCGAGCCTACCCCCGCGCTTGCCCCGCCACATCGAGAATGCACCGCACGAACCCCTGCGGATCGTCCTCCTGGATGAAGTGACTGCCGCTCAGCGTGCAGTGATTCTGCCCTCTGGTCCCCGGCACGCGACCGACGAACAGCGCGTCGCCGCCGCGGGTGATGGGGTCGCGGTCGCTGAAGCAGCACAGGAACGGCTTCTCCCAGCGGTCGAGCACCTCCCAGGCTTTCAGCTGATCGGGCACCGCGATATTCGGCCCCAAAGGCACAAAACTTGGGAAAATGCGCGCGCCCGCCTTGTATCGGCCATTGGGGAACGGGGCGTCGTAAGCGGCGATCTCAGCGTCGGAGAGCGTGCGGGCCGTGCCCCTGGCGATGATCCTGCCGATGGGGAACACCGGGCTGTATTTGGAAAAGGCCCGCCAGATCGCAAAGGCGCGCGGCGCATCCTGGCCCGCAGGCAGGCCGCCATTGGAAAGCACCACGCCGTTGAACCGCTCGGGCATTTCCGAGACGAGCCTGAGGCCGATCAGCGATCCCCAGTCCTGGCACGCGAGCGTGATGTTCCTAAGGTCGAGCTTCTCGATCCAGCGGCGAATCCAGGCGACATGGCGCGCATAGCTATAGTCGCTCTTTTTCGCGAGCTTGTCCGACTTGCCGAAACCGATCAGGTCGGGAGCAAGGACGCGATAACCGGCGTCTGCCACGGGGCCGATCATGAAGCGATAGAGATAGCACCAGCTCGGCTCGCCATGCATCATCAGCACGACAGGAGCCTCTCGCGGTCCTTCGTCGACATAATGCACGCGAAGCCGGGTGCCGTCGGTCGGGTCAGCGATCTCGGCATAATGCGCTGCGAAGGGAAAATCGGGAATGGCGGCGAATCGCGCATCCGGCGTTCTCAAGACCTGCATGACATCTCCCAAAGCCAGGATTATTATGGCATGGCGAATGACATAATATTTGCGCGGATGCAAACGCGGCTTTAGCAACCGTTTCGCGCGGGGTGGGTTTACGGGAGTATCGGCCTCCAGCGCGGAGAGGGTGAGGCCTGAAAGCCATGGCAGCGCGGCTCCGGTCCCACACCAGGGCCGGAAAAATTCCGCTGCCTGAAAAAAATCTGCAAAAAGGGTTTGACCCGACTCACATCACCCCATATAGGCCGCTCCACCGGCGGGGACGCACTGACGTTTCCTCGGTCGCCAACAGATACGGATGTCCAATCCCCCGGACGAAAGAACGGGGAGGGTTGGTTGTCCGCTGTTTTTGTCTTGGTGTGATCTTTGACATTGTAGGTTTAGATGAAGGGACATGTGGGCGACGGCGCCTGGTCCTGCGCAGTTCAAGGCCGCGGGTATCAGTTTAAAGTCAAGTCGTTCCAATGCATGTCCTTCACGTATCCATTA
>Ga0233424_10000859_pt1 | contig 32322 bp, 34 predicted proteins | sample Watercolumn_Towu_FD_181011 | JGI IMG/M metagenome (GOLD analysis project Ga0233424, IMG submission 181011) | Freshwater microbial communities from Lake Towuti, South Sulawesi, Indonesia - Watercolumn_Towuti2014_125_MG | ecosystem: Environmental > Aquatic > Freshwater > Lake | place: Indonesia... | reverse complement strand
GGAACTGAAGCTTCGCGTACTTCACGCGGTCGACCTCCATGACGAGCGTCACCGAGGTCGCGGGATCGCGCCACGGAAACGCGGCCCCCGTGTACTTGCGCGACGTCGCGTCCTTCGCCGTGAGCGCGGGATCCGGGCGCTGCTCGACGATACGGCCGCGGAGCTGCGCTTCCTCGTACGGGTTCGCGAAGTCGAGGATCGACAGCGCCACGCGCGGATCGCGCTTCGCGTTGCGCGCCTTCAGCGACGTCGAGCTGGTCCCGATGAGAATGCGGTCGCCCTCGCGGCTCACCCACACGGGCGCGACCTGCGGCGAGCCATCCGCCATGATCGTCGCGAGGTGGGCGAAGTTCGGGCCGTCGATCAGCTTCCTCACATCGTCGCTCAGTTGCATGGCGGCCGCTCCTGCGAGGGCGTCAGCGGCCCCGGAAATTCGGCGCACGTTTTTCGAAGAAGGCCTTGCGCGCTTCGGCCGCGTCCTCGGTCGAGAACGCGCGGCGGATGTTGGCCAGCTCGTACCGGAGGTGTGCCTCGAGATCGATCGCGGTCGCGCGCGCGACGCCGCGCTTGGTGAGACGGCTCGAGATCGGCGCGCGCTCGGCGAGCTGCGCGCAGTATTCCGCGAGCCGCGCCTCGAGCCCGGCGTCGTCGACGACCTCGCCCACGAAGCCGAGACGCAGCGCCTCGTCGGCATCGACGGTCCGGTTCTCCAGGAGGAATCGCATCGCCTGCTCGTAGCCGATCGCCTGCGGCAGCGTCCACGTGAGGCCGCCGTCCGGCGAGGCGCCGATGCGCGGATAGCCGGCCACGAGCCGGGCGCTCCGCGCCATGATCCTGACATCCGCCGCCATCGCGAGCGAGAGCCCGGCGCCGGCGGCGACACCGTTGAGGCCGGCGACGACGGGCTTGTCGCACTCGTGGCGCAGCACGAGCGCGAAGCGTCCGACCCACGAGATGTCGTCCATCACGCGCTCCTGCCCCGGGAGCGGCGACACGTCCTCGCCCGGACCCGTGAGATCGAGCCCGGCGCAGAACGCTCGCCCGTGGCCGGTGAGCGCGATGACCCACACGTCGTCGTCGTGCGCCGCCTTCTGCACCTCGGTCACGATCGCCCACGCGAGCGCGTGCGAGAGCGCGTTCATCTTGTCGGGCCGGTTCAGCGCGATCGTGCGGACGTGGTTCTTGTCGTCGACGAGGACCAGGTCGCTCATGCTCCGAGCCCCGCCTGGATGAGATCCCACCGGGTGGCGGCGCGCGCCACCACGGCGTCGACGTCCTCGGCGAGCATGTGGCGCGCGCCGACCAGCGCATGCGCCGCCGCGCGGACGCGCGTGAGGTAGTCGTCACGCGACGCGTACCGCTCGGCGATCGACGGACGCGGGTCGCCGCGGCGCGCGCGCTCGTCGGCGGTGCGCGAGAACGGCAGCGTCGAGCCCATCATCGCCATGATGTCGCCCGGCGCGCCCTGATCGGGATGCCGCGGGTTCCATCCGGTGAACGTGGCGAGCGGCACCGCGAGCTCGACCGGCCGGATCCCCGCCACTTCGTTGCCATCCGCGTCCACCGCCGATACCACGGAGGCGTAGCGCGCCCCGACCTTCGGGAGCGCGGCAAAGGGGGTTTGGGGGTCCGTCCCGCCAGAGGCGGGCCTGTGGGGTGTGGGGCCCCCATGTCCAAAGTCGAGACGCGCGGGGCGCTCGATGTGATCCGGAAAGCGCGTGTCGTGAATCGCCGTGAAGATCTTCTCGAGCGATTCGTGCGGCACCGCGGTGAGATCGGCCAGTCGCGGCACCGCGCTCGCCGGCGGCTCCACGCCGCGCTTCACCCACGCGTCGAGATTCACCAGCGCCGCGCGCAGCAGCGGCGCGTAGTCGACGACGTTGAAGCGATGGCGCCCGCGCCCGCCCGTGTTCGGGTCCTCGTCCGGCGGCGGCAGCGCGCCGGGCGTGTGCTGCGTGCCGGCGAAGAGATACTGCCGGATCTCCGCCGGCGCGCCGACGTCCGCGCGCGCGTCGACGTCCGTGTGGAGTAGCGAGCCGTCGCCGCGCCAGTACTCCGCCGACGAGTTGCTCGTGAAGATCTTCGGCAGCCCGCGCGTGGCCTGGCGCGCGAACACTTCACCGTCGGTGAACGGCGGCAGGCTGCCGACGGCTTCCTTCGCGTTCAGCGACGGCTGGCCGAACCGCATGTTGAACTCGCCGCGCCGCGCGCCGGGCACGTGCGGCCACACCGCGTCGAACACGCGGCGCCCGCGCTCGTCCTCGTTGAGCGCGAGATGGAGGAAGTGACGCAGGAAGCGTCCCGACTGCGAGACGCCGAAGACGTACGCGCGATCGAGCGCGCCCGCGCACGGATTGCCGTCCGCCGCCGTCGCGTGACGCAGCCACGCGCCGGTGTCGCGCACGGTGAGGAAGCCGAACCCGACGACGGCCGGGTCCTTCGCGCGATAGATCAGGTCGTAGATCGCGCCCGGCGTGAACCCGCCGCTCAGCTCGATGTGGGTCGCATCGGTGAACTTCCACGCGGTACGCGGAATCTCGCTCGCCGCCGCCTCCGTGTTCTCACGTACCAGCAACCTCGCACCGGGATCGTCGACGTCCACCGTGGGCTGCGGGACGTGATACCGGTCCGCGAGAGGAAGCTGGCTCACGTGCTTCACCGGACACCACTCGCACCGCACGACGCCGGTGACGTCGCGCACCACCGGCGCCGTCATCGCCATGAGCCCGTCCTGCCGCGGCACTTCGTGCTGCCAGCCGATCCACGCAACCGTGTAGCCGTGACGCAGCAGGAACCCGTTGCCGAAGTCGGCTTCGGTCGTCGGGTCCGGCACGCGCACCGCGCTGCTGTTGAACATCCCCAGCGCGACCTTGCGCCCGCGATTGGCGACGTCGAGCAGCAAGGCGCCGTTGCCGCCGCCGACGGGACGCAGGAGATAGAAGTCGGCCGATCCCTCGACGAGGCCCGCGCGATTGCGCGAGGCCTGCCGGAGATCCGTGATGTCGCCGTGGACCGGCAGCGCCGGATCCACGGCGAACGTCATCGTGCCGACGATCTTCTCGTACGCTCCGCCGGCGCCGAAGGGACGCCCGCCGAGGACTGCTTCGCGCCGCCCGATCGCCAATGCGCTGACGCTCATGACTGACTCCTACGGCTTCGACGCGAAGTCGGCCGGCGGATCCCACGGCGCCTGCCAGAAGCGCACGCCGTTGCCGACATCCTTCCACTCCTGCTTCGGCCGTCCCTCGAGCGCCTTGCCGAACGTGGTGCCGGGCGGCGGCAGGAAGTACGTGCCGACGGTCTTCGGGAACAGCGCCGCGACTTCCGACGGCGAGAGCCGGCGATCCGCCTCGATGCGGCGCAGCGGCACCGGCTCGACCATCAGCGAGTAGCCGTAGCCGAACGAGTGGAACACCTGGCCGTTGATGTGGCCCGCCTGCTCGCTCGCGAGGAAGCACGCGAGCGGCGCGACGTTGTCGGGATCGGTCGCGGTGCCGACGGCCGCTTCGCTCGGCCACTTGCCGTGCTGCTCGAAGTACGCGCGGCCCCGCGGCGTGGAGTCGATCATGCGCGTGGCGCCGCTCGGCATGATCGAGTTGGCGGTGACGCCGTACTTCGCCATGCCGTTCGCGGTCGAGTACATGAGACCGATGATGCCGGCCTTCGCGGCGCCGTAGTTCGGCTGACCCGGCGCGCCGAGCGCGGACACGGACGACATGGAGATGATCCGGCCGTACTTCTGCTCGCGCATGTGCACGGACGCGGCGCGGCTGCAGTAGAACGTGCCGTCGAGGTGCACGGCGAGCACGGCCTGCCACTCTTCCTTCGTCATGTTGAAGATCATGCGGTCGCGCAGGATGCCCGCGACGTTGACGAGGATGTCGATGCGGCCCCAGAGCTTCACCACCTGCTCGACCATCGCGTGCGCCTGGTCCCAGTCCGCGACCGAGCCGTAGTTCGCGGCGGCGGTGCCGCCGACCTTCTTGATCTCGTCGACCACGACGTCCGCGGGGCTCTTGTCGATGCCCTCGCCGTCGAGCTTCGCGCCGAGGTCGTTGACGACGACCTTCGCGCCCTCCGCCGCGAGCGCCATCGCGATCCCGCGCCCGATACCCCGCCCCGCTCCGGTGACCAGCGCCGTCCGTCCGTCGAGCATGCCCATGGATCGATCTCCTCTCTACTGGTTCGCGCCGTCGAACACGATGTGCTGCTTCACGCTCCGCTGAAACGTCAGGTAGCTCTCGCGCGTCAGTGACGGCTTCGCGCGCGCGACGACGTCGCGCGCCACGGCCGCGTCGTCCCACATCAGGTCCACCACCATCGCGGCCAGCGCCTTCGCCGGGGCCACGTACGCGAGCGCGGGGTCGGTGATCCGATAGTCCGCCGCGTGCCCGGTCCCGGACGCGCCGCCCATATAAGGATGGAGCACCGGCATGATCTGGCTCACGTCGCCCATGTCGGTGCAGCCCGCGCGGTGGCCCGCGGCGCGGCACTCGCCGACGAGCGCCTGCGCGTTGTCCCGGAACAGCTCGGTCATCGTGGCGTCGCACGTGAGCGGCAGGTAGCCGGGCCACGTGTCGATCTCCACGGTCGCACCGAGCGCGAGGGCGCCGGCCTTCAACGCGCGGTCGACCTTCGCGCTCGCGTCCCGGATCCCCTCGATCGTCTTGCCGCGCACGTAGCTCTCGATGCGCGCCTCGCCGGGAATGACGTTCACCTGCGAGCCGCCGTGCGTGAGGATCGGGTGCACGCGAATCGCGTCGTCGTCCTTGAACGTTTCGCGCACGGCGTTGATCGCCGCGAGCCCGATCTGAGCCGCGTAGAGCGCGTTGACGCCCATGTGCGGCGCGCCGCCCGCGTGCGCGGCCTTGCCGATGTAGCGCGCGGTCTTGCCGAAGCGCCCGTTGTTCGACGCGGGCAGACAGGCCCTGCCGTCCTCGGCGCGCGACGTCGTGTGGATCATCATCGCGAGGTCGACGTCGTCGAAGTGACCGAGGCGGATCAGCTCGCACTTGCCGCCGAGCAGCTCGAGCTTGCCGGCGCGCACCTGGCTCGTCCGCCACTCGAGGTCGCCGCCTTCCTCCGCGGGCACCGCGAAGAACACGACCCGGCCGCTCAGATGCTGGAACGCCTTCGCGGCGTGCAGGCCGATCGCCGCGCCGAGCATGCCGGCGATCTGCGCGTTGTGACCGCACGCGTGCGCGGCGCCGGTCGCCGAATCCGCTTCGGGATGGCCGGCGACGCTGAGCGCGTCGAGCTCGCCGATCACGGCGAAGCTCGGGCCGCCGCCCTTCGCGCCGGCGGCGACGGCCTTGACGCCGGTCATCGCGAGCCCGGTCTGCGGCGCGAGTCCGAGACTCGCCAGGGTCTCCTCGACCAGCGTGGCCGTCCTCGTCTCCTTGAAGCCGAGCTCGGGATGCGTGCGGATGCGCTCGCCGAGACCGATCACGGTTTCGGCGCTCCGGTCGATCGCGCTCCACACCTGCCGCTTCAGGTCATCGCGGGTCATCTCGATCCTTTATATGCTCGCCTCGGACGGCGGGGCCCCAGCCCCGCGACGTCCTGCGGCTCGCACTACCCCACTCTCCGCGTGCGCCCCTGCCAGAACGGCTCGCGCAGCGAGCGCTTCAGGATCTTGCCCGAGCCGGTCTTCGGCAGCTCGCCGGCGAACGTCATCGAGCGCGGCACCTTGTAGCCCGCGAGATGCGTGCGCGCGAACGCCGTCACGTCGTCCGCGGACACCACCTTCCCGGGATGCGTCACCACCACCGCGTGCACGCTCTCGCCCCACTCATCGCTCGGGATCCCGAACACCGCCACCTCGAGCACCGCGGGATGCCGTTCGAGCGCCGCCTCGATCTCCGCGGGATAGACGTTCATGCCGCCGGAGATGATCATGTCGCTCTTGCGATCGCAGATGTAGTAGAAGCCCTCGGCGTCGCGATACGCGATATCGCCGACCGAGAGGAAGTCGCCCTGGCGGTTGGCGTCGAACTTTTCGCGCGCCTTGTGATAGTCGACGAAGTTGTTGATGCTGCGCACGTACACTTCGCCCGGCTTGCCGGGCTCCGTGACCTCGCAGCCCGCTTCGTCGAAGAGCTTGATCTCGACGCCGGGCGCCGCCTGGCCGCACGAGCCGGGCTTGCGGCGCTGGTCCTTCGGCGCGAGCACCGTGTCGACGCCGAGCTCCGTCGAGCCGTAGACCTCCCACAGTGAGTCCTCCGGGAAGTCCGCCAGATACTGCTCTTTCAGCGCGAACGACCACGGCGCCGCATTCGCGATCATCCGCTTCATGCTCGACCTGTCGTAGCGCGATTTCACGGTCGCGGGGAGATTGACGACGAGACGGATCGGCGTGGGCGCCGAGAACGTCGTCGTCACGCGGTAGGTCTGCAGGAGGCGGAGCCAGTCCTCCGCGTCGAAGCGCCGCTGGATGATCGCGGTGTTGCCGAGGAGATGCGCGACCTGAAGAAAGCCACCGGGCCCCGAGTGATAGAGCGGGCCCGTCGTCAGGTAGACGTCGTCTTCGACGTAGCCGATGTGACGGATGAGCGGAACGACCGCCATCGGATCGAGCGGCGGACGCACGGCGCCCTTGGGCCGTCCCGTCGTGCCCGACGTGTAGATCATCGAGTTGCCCTGCGTCGGCGGCGCCACGGGAGGCTCGGCATCGCTCGCCTTCGCGACGAGCGCGTCGCCGTCGAGCGTGCCCGCGGGCGCGGGTCCGTCGAAGACGAGGACCGCGCGGACGCGGGGGATCGACGCGCGGATCTGCGCGAAGATCGGCGCCTGCTCGGCGTCGACGCACGCGAGCACCGCGTCCGAGTCGTCGACGATGTACGCGGTCTCTTCCGGCGTGAGGCGATAGTTCAGCGGCACCGCGGTCGCGCCGACCTTCGCGCGCGCATAGCCCGTGCGAATCCCCGCGGCGGAGTTCGGACCGCACACGACGATGCGCTCGCCCGCCTTCAGGCCGAGGTCGATCAGCACGTGCGCGAGACGATTCGCCTGACGATTCAGCTCGCCGTACGTCCACGAGAGCCGGGTGCCGTCGGGGCGGTCTTCGATGACGGCCGGCTTGTCGGGCAGACGCTGCGCCTGAATCTGGATCGGATAGATCATTGGACTCGCGGCGTCATTGAGGGCTCCCGGGCTTCGCCCGCCCGCTCGGTGCCTGTTTTCCCCCGTAGTCGCCGAAGGGTGCGTCGCGTTCCTTCAGCGCGCGCCCGAGGTTCTTCCTGATCTCCGCGCGGTACGCGAGCGACGCCGGCTGATGGAACGCGAGCGCCTGCAGCTCCGTCCCCGCGCGGATCGCCGCGCGCAGCCCCATGATCTCCATCGCGCGGTGGACCGAGCGCTTGTTGATCTGCTGCAGCTCGGTCGGGATCTTGGCGACGCGCTCGGCGATCGCGAGCACCTGGTCCTCGAGCGCATCGGCGGCAAACGCGCGCGTGACGAGGCCGATGCGCGCGGCGTCGGCGCCCGAAATCGCGTCGCCGGTGAGCATGAGCTCCATCGCCTGCCGCATGCCGGCGAGCCACGGATGGAACTGCATGTCGGGCGGGCTCATCAGCCGCACGGGCGGATAGCCGATCTGCGCGTCCTCGGCGGCGTAGACGAGATCGCACGCCGCCGCCAGCTCGGTGCCGCCGGCCAGGCACCAGCCGTGCACCTGCGCGATCACCGGCTTCGCGAGATCCCAGATCGAGAACCATCCTTCGACCACGTGGCGCGGCCAGTTCCCGTCGCCCGCCGCCGTCTGGTACGGCCGATCCTTCGCGAGATCGGCCGACAGGTCGTAGCCCGCGGAGAACGCCGGGCCGGCGCCGCGGATGATCGTCACCCGCACGCTCTCGTCGGTGTCGGCCGCGCGGAGCGCCGCGAAGATCGCGCCGCGCAGCGCGTTGTCGAGCGCGTTGCGCTTCGCCGGGCGGTTGAGCGTCAGCCGCCGGACGTGAGGCCGCGGCTCGTCGACCAGCAAATGGCCATCGGGATTGGTCACGGGGTCCCCACCCTAGCCGTCAGGGTGACCACGGTCAAGGCGGCCCGGATCGCGGCGGCCAGGCCGCCGCTCGGACCGAGCTAGACTGCTCGGCACTGTGAATGACCTCCCGCGGGACCTCGGGGATGGGCTCCGCATGCGCGCGGCGACACTCGCCGACTCCGAGGCGCTCGCCGCGTTCAACGCGGATCATCTGAGATCGCAGGACGCCGGCGAGCCGCAGGCGAGCCTCGCGGAGTGGACGCGCGATCTCGTCGCGGGCGCGCGTCCCGGCACGAGCGCGAGCGACGCGACCATCATCGAAGACGGCGCGGGCGCGATCGTCTCCGCGATGTTTCTGATCTCCCACACGTGGTCGTACGGCGGCGTGCGGATCGCCGTCGGCCAGCCGGAGCTCGTCGGCACGCGGCCGGAGTTTCGCGGGCGCGGGCTCGTGCGCACGCTGTTCGAGCTCGTGCACGCGCGCAGCGCCGCGCGCGGCGATCTGATGCAGGTGATCACCGGCATCCCGTGGTTCTATCGCCAGTTCGGCTACGAGTTCGGCATCGGGCGCGGGGGCGGCGGCCGGCTCTTCCCGAGCGAGCTCGCAAGCCGGCCGGCGGACGGCGGGATGCGCGTGCGAGCCGCGCGTGTTGAGGACGCCGGCTTTTTCGCCGAGCTCGACGCGAGCGCCGCCGGGCGCCACGTCGTCCACGTGCCGCGCGACGCCGCGCAGTGGCGCTACGAGATGACCGGACATCGGGCCGGCAGCGCGACCGCGCACGTCTTCGGCGTGATCGAAGACGCCTCGACCGCGCGGCCGCTCGGCGCGTTCGTTCACGCGCCGAAGCTCTGGAGCGCCGGCACGCTCGGGCTCACGATGCTCGAAGTGGTACCCGGCGTCTCCTGGCGCGCCGTGGTGCTCACGGCGCTCGATCACCTTCGCGCCGCCGGCGAAGCGCTCGCCGTGCGCGACGGCAAGCCGTTCGGCGGCGTCAGCTTCTGGTTCCTCGGGCGCGAGCACCCCGCGTACGACGCGATCCGCGTGCGCTACGACGCCGCCGACACGTGGTACGCCGTCTACACGCGCGTGCCGGACGTCGCGGCGTTCCTGCGCGCGGCCGCCCCGGTGCTCGAGCGGCGCCTCGCGGCGTCGCGGCTGGCCGGCCACACCGGCGACCTCAAGCTGTCCACGTATCGTGACGGCGCGCGACTCGTGCTCGAAGACGGGCGCGTGAAGACCGTCGAGCGCTGGCAGCCGTCGTTCACGCTGGTCGGCCAGGAGAACGGCATCGCGACGACGGACCCGCGCCGGCCCGACGCGCAGTTCCCGGATCTGACGATCCTGCAGCTGCTCTTCGGCCTGCGCTCGCTCGACGACCTCACGGCCTGGTATCCCGACTGCGTCGTGCGCACCCCGGCGACGCGCGCGCTCGTGAACGCGCTGTTTCCACGCCAGCCCTCGTTCGTCTGGCCGATCCTCTAGCATGGCGTTGCTCGAGGTGCGCGGGCTCGCGCGGAGCTTCTACGGCGTTCACGCGCTCAACGGCGTCGACCTCGACGTCGAGGCGGGAACGATCACGGGGCTGATCGGGCCCAACGGCGCGGGCAAGACCACGCTCTTCAACTGCGTGAGCGGGGTGATTCCGCCGGAGCGCGGCCTCGTGCGCTTCGACGGCGAGGACGTCACGGGCTGGCCGCCCGACCGCATCACGCGGCGCGGGCTCGTGCGCACGTTCCAGATCGCGCGCGGCTTCCCGCGGCTCTCGGTGCGCGAGAACCTGATGCTCTACGGCGCGCGCCAGCCCGGCGAGATCTTGTGGAAGGCGTGGACGCGCACCGCGGACGTCGCGCGGCGCGAGCGGGAGCTGTCGTCGCGCGCGGCGGCGGTCGCGCGCCGCCTCAATCTCACGCGCGTGCTCGACGATCCCGCGTCCGCGCTCTCCGGCGGCCAGAAGAAGCTGCTCGAGCTCGGACGCGCGCTGATGACCGACCCGAAGCTCATCCTGCTCGACGAGCCGATCGCGGGCGTGAATCCGGCGCTCGCGCGCGAGATCGGCACGCACCTCGAAGGCCTGCGCGCCGAGGGCTACACCTTCCTCATCATCGAGCACCACCTCGACGTGATCGCGCGGCTCTGCGCGCCGGTGATCGTGATGGCCGAGGGGCGGCACCTCGCGCAGGGCACGTTCGCGGAGGTCGCCGCCGACGAGCGCGTGCAGGAGGCGTACATGGGCGCGCGCAACACCATGGACGGCGCAAGCCGTCAAGGCTCGAGAGCCCCGGACTCGCCGTGAGCCTCCTCGACGTGGGCGGGATCGTCGCGGGCTACACCGCGGCGGACGAGATCCTCAAGGGCGTCGACCTCGCGGTCGATCGCGGCGAGATCGTCAGCGTGATCGGACCGAACGGCGCCGGCAAGTCGACGCTGCTGAAGGTCGTCGCCGGCATCCTGCGTCCGACCCACGGCTCCGTGCGCCTCGACGGACGCGACATCACGAGCCGCGCGCCGCGTGAGATCAGCGCGCTCGGCGTCGCGTTCGTCCCCCAGGAAGCGAACGTGTTCCCGAGCATGAGCGTCCGCGAGAACCTCGAGATGGGCGGCTTCGTCGATCCGCGCGGCTCGCGCGCGAAGATCGACGCGATCTTCACGCGCTTCCCGATGCTCGCGGAGAAGCGCCGCCACGCCGCGCGCACGCTCTCCGGCGGCCAGCGCCAGATCCTCGCGATGGCGATGGCGCTGATGGTCGCGCCGAGCGTGCTGCTGCTCGACGAGCCGTCCGCCGGGCTCGCGCCGCGCGCGGCCGAGATCCTGTTCGAGACGATCCGCGCGATCAACGCGGAGGGCGTGGCGATCGTGATGGTCGAGCAGAACGCGCGCGAGGCGCTGGCGCTGGCGCGCCGCGCGTACATCCTCGTCGACGGGCGCAACAGCCGCACCGGCGCCGCCGCCGAGCTCGCGGCCGACCCGGACGTGCGCCGCATCTTCCTGGGGGCCGTGCCCGAGGCATGACAATGCGTGCGGCGCACGCTAGACTCGCGCGCACACCGGAGGGCTCACATGACTGACATTCGCATCGACCGACGCCGCTTCCTGATCGGCGCCGCCGCGAGCGCCGCCGCCGCGCCCGCGGTCAGCGGCGCGCTCCTGCCGGCGGTCGCGCGCGCGCAGGGTGCGCCGATCAAGCTCGGCACGCTGACGCCGCTCACCGGCGCCGGCGGCAACTACGGACCGTCGATGCGCAAGGCGATGGAGTGGGTCGCCGAGCAGATCAACGGCGCGGGCGGGATCAACGGCCGCAAGATCCAGCTCGTCAGCGAGGACGACCAGACCAACCCCGAGGCGGCGGTGCGCGCCGCGCGCAAGCTGATCGACGTCGACAAGGTCGCGGCGATCATGGGCACGTGGGCGTCCGCGGTGACGACGGCGGTCGCGCCGCTCTGCTGGGAGTCGAAGACGTTCCTGACCACGGTGTCCGGATCGGACACGATCACGCAGCTCCCGCACCAGGGCTACCTGATCCGCACGCAGCCGAACACCCATCTGCAGATCGGCAAGCTGGGCGAGTTCATCGTCTCGCTCGGCAGCAAGCGCGTGTTCGTGCTCGGCGCGCAGACGCCGTTCGCGGTGCCGTCGCAGAACCGGCTGAAGGAAGTGTTCGCGAAGGCGGGCGGTGTCGAGCTGGTCGGCGCGGTGATCTACGACAAGGACAAGACGACGTTCCGCTCGGAGATCGACCAGGCGCTGCGCGCGAAGCCCGACATGATCTACCTCAACGGCTACACGCCGGACGTCACGGTCGTGATGAAGGAGCTGTACAAGGCCGGATACACCGGCGCCAAGATCGCGCAGGGCTACGCGGTCGACATGAAGCTGCTCGGCAACGTGCCCAACGAGGTGAGCGACGGCACGTACACGGCCACGCCGTCGCCCGCCGTCGAGTCCGCCGGTTACAGGCGCCTCGCCGGCGTGCTCGGCGAGAAGGAGATGAACCCGTACTCGTGCCAGACGCACGACCAGATCAGCCTGGTCGCGCTGGCGATCGCGCACGCGAAGGGCGACGCGACCGGCACGATCATCAAGGACAACGTGCGGAAGATCTCGCAGGGCGCGGGCCAGAAGGTCGACAACGCGGTCGACGGGCTGAAGCTCCTCGCGCAGGGCAAGGCGGTCAACTACGAGGGCGCCTCCGGTCCGTGCGACTTCACGGACACCGGCGACATCGTCGACTGCAAGATCCGCTTCGACCGCGCGGAGAAGGGCGCGTTCAAGACCGTCAAGCTGCTCTGATCGGAGCATGCTGGGCGAGATCCCGCAGCTCCTCGTCAACGGGCTCGTGGCCGGCACCGTCCTCGCGGTGCCGGCCATCGGCTTCACCGCGATCTACGCGGTCCTCCGCTTCCCGAACTTCACGATCGCCTCGCACGCCACGATCGGCGCGTTCGCCGGCTACGTCGCGAACACCGCGGGCGGCTGGCCGGCCGCGGCGGCGGTGCTCGCCGCGTTCGTCGTCGCGGGCGCGCTCGGCGTCTTCAACGACGAGGTCGTGCTGAAGCCCCTGCGACCAGCCGGCGCCCTGACGACAGCCATTGCCGCCATCGCGCTCACGATCGTGCTGGAGAACGTGGTGCGCTTCGTCTTCGGCAACGACCTCCGCGGCTACGATCTTCCGATCCGGCGCGACTGGCAGCTCGGCGCCGGCGTGCGCATCGGGCCGCAGCAGGCGGAGAACCTCGTGATCGCGGTCGTCGCGATGGCCGCGCTCTTCCTCTTTCTCGCGTTCACCCGGACGGGCAAGGCGATGCGCGCGGTGGCGGACAACGCGACGCTCGCCGGCATCAAGGGCATCGACGCCGACCGCGTGGCGCGCCTGGTGAACTTCATCGCGATGGGGCTCGCGGGCGTCGGCGGGATGCTGCTGGGGCTCGACACGAGCATCGATCCGCTCACGGGCTTTCGCGTGATCCTCTCGGTGTTCGCGGCGGCGGTGGTCGGCGGGCTCGGCTCGATCCCCGGCGCGGTGGTCGGCGCGCTCACCGTCGGCCTCGGCGAGGAGCTGTCGCTGCTCGTGCTCGCGCCGGCGTACCGAACGGCCGTCGGCTTCCTCGCGATCCTGATCGTGCTCACGCTGCGCCCGCGCGGCATCCTCGGCGAGCGCGCGTATTGAGCGTCGAGTGACATGGCGCTCACCGTGCGCACGGAGATCGAGATCGATGCGCCGGCGGCGCGGGTGTGGGACGTCCTCACCGACTTCGACGCGTTCCCTCGCTGGAATCCGTTCATCCGGCGCATCGACGGGGTCGCGTCCGAGCGGATGCGGCTCAGCGTCAAGATTCAGCCGCCGGGCGGGCGCGCGATGACGTTTCGTCCGACCGTGCTGCGCGTCGAAGACGGACGCCTTCTCTCCTGGCGGGGGCGCACGATCATACCCGGGCTCTTCGACGGCGAGCACATCTTCGAGCTCGAGCCGCTCGGTCACGACCGCACGCGGTTCGTTCACGCGGAGAACTTTCGCGGCCTGCTGGTGCCGCTGCTCGCGCGCACGCTGCGGACGAACACGCGCGCGGGATTCGAGCGAATGAACGCGGCGCTCAAGGCGCGGGCGGAGCGTGATGGATAACTACCTCGTCGCGATGGCGACGTTCGCCGGGATCTACGCGCTGCTCGCGCTCGGCCTGAACCTCGTCTGGGGCATGGCGGGGATGATCAACCTCGGCCTCGTCGGCTTCTTCGCGTTCGGCGCGTACGTCTCGGCGCTGCTCACCAAGAAGGCGGGGCTGCCGATCGTCGGCGGGCTCGTGGCGGCCGTCGTTTTCACCGCCGCCGCCGGCGCGATCGTCGCGCTCGTCACCGCGCGCCTTCGCGGCGATTACCTCGCGATCATCACGCTCGGCTTCTCCGAGGTGATCCGCCTCGTCGCGAGCAACGAGATCTGGCTCACGAACGGGACCGACGGCATCTCCGGCATCGCCGGCCCCGCGCGCGGCCAGGTCACGCCGGCGACGTTCAACCTCATCTATCTCGGCATCGTCGCGCTCGTGGTGCTCACCGCCGTCTTCCTGATGGATCGCGTGCGCGGCGCGCCGTACGGCCGCGTGCTCCGCGCGATCCGCGACGACGACCAGGTGGCCGCGGTCGCGGGCAAGGCCGTCGTCGCGTTCAAGGTGCAGGCGTTCGCGGTGAGCGCGGGGCTCCTCGGGCTCGCGGGCGGACTCTTCGCGCACTACACCTCGTTCATCGCGCCCGACGGCTTCACGTCGCTGATCTCGATCTACGTCGTGCTCGCGCTCACGGCCGGCGGCACCGGCAACAACCGCGGCGCGGTGCTCGGCGCCGCGCTCGTCGTGTTCTTCATGGAGTCCACGCGCTTCGTGACCGGCGGCCTGCCGGGGCTCAAGCCGGTGCAGGTCGCGGCGGTGCGCGAGCTCCTCATCGGGCTCAGCCTGATCGTCGTGCTGCGCGTGCGGCCGGCGGGAATCCTGCCGGAGCGCATCCCTCGCCCGGTGATGCCGTGAAAGGTGACCTCATGAGACGCGCCGATCCGATGCCGCATCTGGCCGCGGTCGCGAAGGCCATCACGCTCGCGGACCAGCCGCGCGCGACGTTCGTCGCGCTCGACCGCGCGCTGGGCGCGGCGCTCGGCCACACGCTCTTCACGATCCTGATCCACCACGAGGACACGCGGGAGTCGGAGCGGATCTATACGAATCAGCCGGCCGCCTATCCGGTCGGCGGCAAGAAGCCGCTGCGCGACACCGCATGGGGCCGCCAGGTGATCGGCGAGCGGCGCGCGTTCATCGGACGCACCGCGAAGGACATCGAGACGCATTTCCCCGACCACGCGCTGATCGCGTCGCTCGGCTGCGCGTCGATCGTCAACCTCCCGGTCGTGTGGGGCGCGCGCCTGCTGGGGACGATCAACCTCCTGCACGACGAACACTGGTACGATGACGCCGACGTGCCGATCGGACTCCTGTTCGCCGCCCTCGCCGTTCCCGCGTACCTCGTGGCCGCGCAGCCGCGCGCGAGCGCGGGCGAAGGCCGCCGCGCATGACGGCGCTGCTCGACGGCATCACCGTCCTCGACTTCACGCGCGTGCTCGCGGGACCGTACTGCACGCGGCTGCTCGCGGACATGGGCGCGCGCGTGATCAAGGTGGAGCGATCCGGCGAGGGCGACGACACGCGGCGCGGCTACATCCAGCTCGAGGAAGGCCGGACCGATCAGGGCAGCTATTTCGTCCGCGTCAACGCGGGCAAGCAGAGCGTCGCGCTCGATCTGACGAAGCCGGAAGCGCGCGCGGTCGCGCACGACCTCGCGCGCGCCGCCGACGTCGCGATCGAGAACTTCGTGCCGGGCGTGGCGGCGAAGCTCGGGATCGGCGCGAAGGACCTCCGCGCGGTGAAGCCGGGCCTGGTCTACTGCTCGATCTCGGGCTTCGGCCAGAGCGGTCCGCTCGCGGGATGGCCGGCGTTCGCGCACATCATCGCGGCGATGTCCGGGATGATGGACCTCGAGCGCAACGGCGATCCCACCGCGCGGACGATGTACCTGCAGGCGGCGGACGTGCTGGCGGGCGCGCACGCCGCCGTCGCGATCCTCGCGGCGCTCGTGCGCAACGGCCGCAGGGGCGACGGCGCGACGCTGGACGTGTCGATGCTAGAGGCGCTCATCGCCGCCGAGGACGTGAGCTTCGGCGCCCTCCTGAACGGCGGCAACATTTCAGAGGGCCCGCGCGTCGGCATGTTCATCGGCAGCATCGGCGGCCGGCAGCTCGTCACGCAGTACGTCGGCGGCCCGCAGCTCTGGGTGCGGCTCTGCGGCGTGATGAAACGGCCGGACGTCGAGAACGACCCGCGCTTCGCGACGCCGATGCTGCGGCGCCAGCACTGGCCGGAGCTCAACCGCATCGTCACCGAGTGGCTGAACACGACGTTCGCGTCGGTCGACGACGCGCTGCGCGCGCTGAACGCCGCGCGCCTGCCCGCGGCACCGGTGCTGTCACCGCCCGAGGTCGTGGCGCTTCCGCACCTGGCAGAACGCGAGGCGTTTCCCGAGGTCCCCCATCCGGGGCGCGCGCGCGTGCGCGTGACCGCCACGCCGTTCCACGTCGACGGCGCCGCGCTGAAGCCTCAGGGCCCCGCGCCCTACCGGATCGGCGAGCACACGCGCGCGGTGCTCACCGGCCTGCTCGGCTACACCCCGGCGCGGGTGGACGAGCTCCGGCGCGCCGGCGCCATCGACGAGCCGTAGCCGGCGCGTCCGCCGCGGCGCGCTTCCTTCTCCCGCGCGCGCTGCCGCTCCTCCGCGCGCCGCGTGCGGATCGCCGCGATGCGCTCCGCGATCGGAATCTCGAAGCGCTCGGCCGGACGCGACGTGTAGTCGAAGCCGTCGAGCTTCGTGCGCGGCAGCTTCTTGCCGATCGCGCGCTCGATCACGCGCAGGTCGTTCTCCTCGTCGGGCGCCACCAGCGTGATCGCGTCGCCCGTGGCCTCCGCGCGCGCCGTGCGGCCCACGCGGTGGATGTAGTCCTCGGGCAGGTTCGGCACGTCGAAGTTCACGACGTGGCTGAGCGCGGTGACGTCGATGCCGCGCGCGGCGATGTCCGTCGCGACCAGCACGCGGAACTTGCCGGCCTTGAAGCCGGCGAGCGCGGCGATGCGCTGCGCCTGCGTCCGGTTGCCGTGGATGCGCGCCGCCGCGATGCCGCGGCGCTCGAGCGCGTCGGCGAGACGGTTCGCCCGGTGCTTCGTCCGCGTGAAGACGAGCACGCTCTCGAGCTCGGCGCGCTCCAGCAGCGCGACGAGCAGCGCGGACTTCAGCTCGCCGGCGACCGGATAGACCGCGTGCGTGATGCCGACGGCGGGCGCGGCGGGACGCTCGATGTCGATCGTCGCGGGCGCGCGCAGCATGTCGCGCGAGAGCGCGACCACGGGCGCCGGCATCGTCGCGGAGAAGAAGAGCGTCTGCCGCTGCTTCGGCAGGTAGCCGAGGATCCGCCGCACGTCAGGGATGAACCCCATGTCGAGCATGCGGTCGGCCTCGTCGAGCACGAGCACCTCGAGGCGGCCGAAGTCCGCCGCGCCCGCGCGCAGGTGATCGAGAAGCCGTCCCGGCGTGGCAACGATCACCTCGACGCCGCGCCGCAGCGCATCTTCCTGCGGCCCGTGCGAGACGCCGCCGATCACCGACGCGATGCGGACACCGGCGTGGCGGCCGAGATCGCGCGCGTGCGCTTCGATCTGCGCGGCGAGCTCACGCGTGGGCGTGAGGATGAGCGCGCGCGTGCCACGGCGGGCGGCGTCCTGACGCTGTACCTGCGCGCGGAGGCGGTGGAGGATCGGCAGCATGAACGCCGCCGTCTTGCCGCTGCCGGTCATCGCGCAGGCGAGGACGTCGCGGCCTGCGAGCGCGGGCGGGATCGCGGCGCGCTGGATCGGGGTGGGAGCCTCGAAGCCGAGGCCGGCGACGCCGCGGAGCAGCGTCGGATCGAGCGTGAACTGAGCAAAGGACATGAAACAGCCTTTCAGGCAATCTTCCGCGGGTTCGTAAGTTCGCTGGCTCCAGGATGCGGAAGGCGGCCGGAGGCTGCGGTCTACTGGAATGAGATACGAAGCAGACTCGAGAAGTGTACCGCGGCTCTGCCGTGCCGCCTAGAGAATCCATGCCGCGCGCGATCGGCGCCTGAGCCAGACGACCAGCAGCGTCACGGCCGCGAGCTGGAGCACGAGCGTCACGATCCCGGCGAGCGCGTTGATGGCGGCCCAGAGTTGCGGCGAGACCAGCGGCGGCACGAACGGACGCAGCACGATGACCGCGTCGTAGGCGAAGTGCACGAGCATCGGCAGCTTGAGTGATCCCGTGCCCGCATAGAGCAGACCCAGCGCGGTGCCGACGAGAACGATCGTGAGCGCGCGCGGCGGCGTGAAGTCGAACGCGCGCCAGTGGTACACGAGGAAGATCAGGTTCGAGATCGCCAGCGCGCGCGCGAGACCCCCGCGACGCTCGAGCAGCGTCTGCAGCGCGCCGCGATAGACGAGCTCTTCACGCACCGCGACCACGACGCTGTCGAGCGCGAAGATCAGCACGAACCACCACGGCCACACCGCCGGCGCGTCGGGCGTGACCGCGGAGGCGAGCACGAGCGCGGCCACGGCGGCCGCGACGAGCGGATCGCGCACGACGCGCCGGGTCGATGCGAGGCCGGCGAGGCGGGGCGTGCGCGAGCGGATCACGTCCTTGAAGAGCGCCCAGTGGATCGGGATCGTCACGAGACGCGTGACGGTGACCGCGAGCTCGCTGACGAGACCGCTGCCGAGATACGCGAGCCACCCGCGCGTGACGACCGCGTAGGCGAGCTCGACGACGACGGCGACGGCTATGCGCGCTGGGAGTCGAGCCAGATGAGTCGCAGACCGTCGAGCTTGAGGTCGCCGTTGACGTGCTGGATCGTCCGCGACGCCTGCGCGATCAGCGGCGCCTGACCACCCGTGCCGACGATCACGGGGGTGCCGTCGAGCTCGGGCTTCATGCGCTCGACGATGCCGTCGACCAGCCCCGCGAAGCCGAAGATGAGGCCGGACTGGATGTTCGTGGTGGTGTTGCGGCCGATCGCGGTGTCCGGCGCCTTCATCTCCACGCGGAAGAGCCGCGCGGCCCGCGCCGCGAGCGCGTCCATGGCGATCGCGAGGCCCGGCGCGATCGCGCCCCCGACGAAATGGCCGCGCGCGTCGACGCAGTCGAAGCGCGTCGCGGTGCCGAGATCGACGACGATGACCGGCGCGCCGTAGATCGCCCTGGCGGCGACGCACGACACGATGCGGTCCGGGCCGACTTCGCGGGGCTCGTCGACGTCGAGCGGCAGCGGGCTGTTCACCCCGCTCACGCTGAGCGGCGAGACCTTGAAGTACTTCTCCGACATCCACTCGAGCGTCTGCTGCACGGGCGGCACGACGTTCGAGATCGCCACCGCCTCCACCTCGGACGGGTCGAAGCCGCTCGAGCGGAGCAGCGTCTCGATGAAGAGCCCGTACTCGTCGGCGGTCTGCTCGCGGCGCGTGGTCAGCGTCCACGACACGCGCACGCCGTTCGGATCGCACAACCCGACTTTCGTGTTGGTGTTGCCGACGTCGATGACCAGGAGCATCGCGGCGCCTACGGTATCACGCGCGGCCGGCGAGAGCGCGCTGGAGTTGATCGAGGTGGTTGTCATCGTGCCACGCGATCACGGAGAGGAACTCGTCCAGCGTGCGGCGGCCACGGCCGTCGAGATGGACGCCGCCACGTGGCCACGCGCCGTCAGCGAGATCGGCGAACAAGGCGTGGAGCTCCTCGCGCCAGCGAGAGAAGGACGCGACCACCTCCGTCGCGTCGTGCGTCAAATACTGGCGGTCGCGCGCCCAGCGATCGGGGTTCGTGCGGTGGAAGCGCGGCTCGTCCATCGCGAGGATCATGCGGCAGCGAAGCAGGAACCACTCGTCGCTGTCACGGAGGTGCCCGAGAACTTCGACAGGCGCCCACGCATCATGCGCGGGGCGGCGCGCGAACGCGGCGGCGTCGTGACCGGCGATCGCCGTCGCGAGCTCGGCGGCGGCGCGCGCGAGGCGCGCCAGGCGCGCCTCGCGCGGCATCGCCGCGTACGTCTCGATGCTGGGCAGGCTCCCTCCGCCGTCGTTCAGATCGTGTGGCTCCCGGACGTCGGGTCGCTGAAATGGAAGTCCGGACTCACGTCGACGAAGCTCACCTGGGGATGACCCGCGATCGCGACGAGTCGCGGGCGCCCGGGCGCGCTCGTGAACGTCAGCTTGATCGCGGTGCTGCCGATCGTCGAGAAGGTCGCGGACAATCCCTGGCCCGCCGCCGCGGCGACGAGCGCGGCGCCGACCGTCGAGAGATCCGACGCGCTCTGCGCGAGCAGCGCCGGATCGGCGGCGAGCCCGTAGCAGTACGGCGCGACCGAGACCGTGAAGAGCGTCGCCGCGGCGAGCTTCCTGTCGGCGTCCGGCGTCTTCGGCCGCGCCACGCGCTCGTCGGCGGAGATCTCGGCGACGTTCGTCACGTGCGCGACGGAGCGCGCGGCGTTCGCGGCCGACGGGGAGGTCCACGTGAGGTAGCCGATCGGCGTGACGTACGGCCCGAGCGGCGCGCCCGTCGCCGCGACGATCGCGTCGCGCATGTCGCCGGTCGGCGCGGTGTCGAGCGAGATCCTCATCTGGCGGTTCGTGGCCGGCGTGTCGATCCACGAGGGCGGCGCGAGCTGCACGTCGCGCCCGAACGCGGCGTCCGCCTGCGCCTGCAGCGCGGTGACGTTGCCCGCCCACGTCGGCAGCTCGTTCGACGGCGTGAACGTGTACGACGCGGTCGGCGTGGCGCTCGACGCGCTGAGCGCCCACGCGCTGTTCGCGTCCGCGCGCTCGGCGGTGGCCGTCCACGTCGCCTCGAAGTACCCGATGGGAAACCAGTAGGCGCCGGCGAAGTCGCTCTTGTAGACCACGTACGTCCGGAGCGTCTCGTTCACCTCGGTCTTCTTGCACGCCGGCTGCAGCTTCGTCGTCGGCGAGTCGTTCGTCTGGAACACGACGGCGGCGCTCGCCGCGCCGGCCGCGGTGCGATCGGCGTACGGGATCTTCGTGTCGAGGAACCACTGGCCGCCGGTGGTGATGTCGACGACGCTGCCGTCGAGCCGCGTGTGCTTGCGCGACCCCTTCAGCACCTGCAACGCGGCGATCGCGCCCGACTCTCCGGGCGGCAGCGTCGCGGCCACGCGGATCGCGAAGCCGGGCACGCTGTTGAAGTAGTCGCCGAACATCAGGCGCTTGGTGCTGCCCTCGCCGCGGATCCCGACGCTCTTCGTCTCGCCCCGCGTGGTCGCGCCGACGGCGGGCGCGGTCACCTTGGCGCTCGCCTGCATCATCCAGCGCTCGGTCCGGCCCCGGTTGGTGGTCGCGGTGATCGCGACGCTGGCGGAGTAGGTCCCGGGCACGCGGCCGTAGATGACCCACGGATTCTGGTGGACGGCCGTCGACGGAACGGCGACCGACGATCCCGCCGCGAGCGTCTGCACGCACGTCTGCACGAGCCCGCCGCCGTTGCTGAACGTCCACGCCGCGTCGGTCACCGCGTACGTCGCCGTGTTCGGCGCCTGCATCGCGATCGGCCTCCCGATCGGATAGCCGTCGTCGTCGCTCATCGGCCGCATCCCCGGCTTCGGCGGCGCCTTCGGTCCGATGTTGAGCGCGTAGCCCGCGGGCACGCTCGACATCGGCGATGGCGCGGGCCCCGGAACCGGCACGGGCGCGGGCGGCGCGGGCGCCGGTTGCACGGTCGACGTGCCCGACAGATAGAAGCGCGCGGTAACGTCGCCGTAGCCTTTCAGCGTGCCGCGCGGATAATCCGGGTCGCCGAGGAAGAGCGGCTCGATGCCGATCTCCATGTCGGTCGTGATCGTGAACGCGATGCGATCGCCCGCGCGAATCGGCGCCGTCACGTCGGGGAAGCTGAACACCGTCGCCCAGTCCGACGTGCGCTGGCGGCAGCCCGTGAACGTGCGGTCGAGGACTTTCGCGCCGTTCACGGCCAGCTCGAGCCGCACGCCGTACGGGTTCTGGTTGGCGCCCATCCGCACGCCGAGCTCGGTCGGCACCCCGGTGGCGCGCGCGCGGAAGAGCTGCGTGAACGGCGCGTGTGCCTGGAGCGCGAACGAGCGGCCGCTGCTCTGGTCCATCGTGGTGCCGAAGACTTCCATCGCGCGCGCCTCCCCGGCGTGCCGCGCGCGGATGGTACGCTCTCTCGCCATGACTGCGCAACGATGGGGAGTGACGATTCCGCTGGCGGGCATCTCCCTGGTCGAGCACGAGCAGGTCTATCGCGAGGCCGAAGAGCACGGCTACACCGACTTCTGGAGCGCGGAGAGCGACGTCGACGGCGTGGTGCCGCTCGCGCTCGCCGCCGCGTGGACGAAGGAGGCGACGCTCGGCACCGCGATCCTCGGTGTCTTCAATCGTGGACCCGCGCTGCTCGCGATGACGGCGGCCGCGCTCGGCGAGGCCGCGCCCGGGCGCTTCTGTCTCGGCGTCGGCTCCGGCTCGAACGTCAACGTCGAGCGCTGGAACGGTGTCCGCTTCGAGCGTCCGCTGCGCCGCGTGGCCGACGTCGTGAAGGCCGTGCGCATGGCGCTCGACGGCGAGCAGATGAACTACGCGGGCGAGCACCTCCGGGTGAGCGGCTATCGCGTCGGCCGTCTTCCGCCGCAGCGGGTGCCGATCTTCATCGCGGCCCTGCAGGAGAAGATGCTGCGCCAGGCGGTGCGGCTCGGCGACGGCGTGTGCCTCACGTGGGTGTCCGCCGAGGACGTGAAGCAGGTCGTCGCGGTCGTCCGCGACGAGGCGAAGAAGGCAGGCAAGGATCCCGACGCGTTCCAGGTCATGTGCCGCATCAACATCACGCCGAGCACGGACGCGCGGGCGCGCGAAGCGTACCGGCGCGCGATCACCGGGTATCTCAACGTCCCCGTCTATCGCGAGTACCACGCGTGGCTCGGGCGCGGCGCCGCGCTGCGTCCGATGCAGGAATTCTGGGACGCCGGCAATCGCAAGTCCGCGCTGGAGGCGGTGCCGGACTCGATCATCGACGAGCTCGGCGTGTTCGGGACGCCGGAGGAATGCCGCGCGCACGTCGACCGGTTCGTCGCCAACGGCGTGACGATCCCGGTGATGAACTTCATGAACGTCGAGACCGAGCAAGCCGCGAAGGCGGAGGAGAGCTGGGCGATGCTGCGGGCGATGGCGCCGCGTTGACCGCGCGGCCGTGAACGCGCGGCGGATCCATCTCGTCGGCGCGTCGGGCTCCGGCACCACGACGCTCGGCAAGGCGCTCGCCCGCCGTCTCGCGATCCCGCACCTCGACACCGACGACTACTTCTGGCTTCCGACCCAGCCGAGGTTCGAGCAGATCCGCGAGCGTGCCGAGCGCCAGGCCCTGCTCGGCGCCGATCTCGAACGAGACCCCGCGTGGGTGCTGTCGGGCTCGCTGTGCGGCTGGGGCGACATCTTCATCCCGCTCTTCGACCTGGTGATCTTCTGCGCGGTGCCGGACGAAATCCGTCTCGCGCGCCTGCGTGCGCGCGAGCGCGAGCGCTACGGCGAGGCGGCGATCGCCCCGGGCGGCGCGTTGCGCGCGAAGTACGAGGCGTTCATCGCATGGGCCGCGTCGTACGAGACCGGCTCCGCGGTGGAGCGCAGCCGCGCGATGCACGAGTCCTGGCTCGCACGGCTCCCCTGCCCCATGGTGAGGCTCGAGGATACGGAGGACGTGGAGACGCGTCTCGAGCGCGTCCTGCTCACGATGTAGCGCGCTACCGCTGCACGCCCGGCACCCACGCGGTCGTGCGGCCGCCGAGCGTGATGTGGCGGATGCGCTCGCCACGGATCGTGACCGCGCGGGGGTTCTTGCCCCAGCGGCGATGGAAGAGCCAGCCCTTCGGATACCGGTCGCTGTCGTTGGAGAGACGCACCGACGTGTCCATCACCCTCTTCAGCGCCGCGCGCATGCGCCCGATCTCGGCGTCGCGCAGCGCGTTCGCGCGCCGGCGCGGATCGAGCCGCGCCTGGTAGAGGACCTCGTCGGCGATCCAGTTGCCCACGCCCGCGGCGAACGACTGATCGAGCAGCAGCGCCTTGAGCGGCGCCGAGCGCGCGCGCACGAGCTCCTTGAAGCGCGCGAGCGGCGGGATCGCGCGATGGGCGTCGAAGCCGAGCAGGCTGATCGGCGGCTCCTTCGCGGGGTCGTCACGCAGCCGCACGCGCCCGAGCCGCCGCGCGTCCGCGAGCACGAGCTCGGCGCCGTCGTCGAAGACCAGATGGAGCTTCATGAATCGAGGCGGCCACGCCTGGTCCGGCCTGCTCTTGTGCGACTTCAGCTTCAATCGCGGGCCGCCAACGACGTGAAAGCCCCCCGTCATCCCGAAGTGCATGCACGGCCACGGGCGCCGGTCGAGCTCGAACCAGAGATGCTTGCCGTGGCGCTTGACGTCGAGCACGCGGCGCCCGACGAGCGCCTCGCGAAAGCGCGCGGGCGGCACGCCCTCGAACACGATGGGATCGTCCGCGCCGCGCGCTTCCACGATGCGGCGGTCGCGCGCGACCTTCATCGCGACGCGGCGGGCGAACTCGACCTCGGGCAGCTCGGGCATCGCGCGCAGCATACAATCAAAGCTTCATGACTTCGCCCCTGCTCGAGGCTCACGGTCTGGTCAAGCATCTCGGCGGCCGCCGCGTCGTCGACGGTGTGGACGTGGTCTGTCACGCGGGCGAAGTCCTCGGGCTGCTCGGGCCGAACGGCGCGGGCAAGACCACGACGCTGCGCATGCTCTACGGCTTCCTGCATCCGGACGCCGGCACGATCAGGATCGACGGCTCCGCGGATCTCTCGCGCATGAAGCGCGAGGTCGGCGTGTGCACGCAGAACGACACGTTCGACGGCGACTTCGACGTGCGGCAGAACCTCGAGATCGCCGCCACGTACTTCCGCCCGCGGCCGGAGAACGTCCCCGCGCGCGTGCGCGAGCTGCTCGACCGCTTCGGGCTCGGGCCGTACGCGGAAGCGCGCCCTGAAACACTCTCCGGAGGATTCCGTCGGCGCCTGATGATGGCGCGCGCGCTCGTCCATCGTCCCCGGCTCCTGTTCCTCGACGAGCCCACGACCGGCCTCGATCCGCAGGCGCGCATGGCCGTTTGGGATCTCGTGGACGGTCTGCGCGCGGAGGGCCTCGGCGTCGTGCTGACCAGCCACTACATGGATGAAGCCGAGCGGCTCAGCGACGCGCTCACGGTGCTCGCCGCCGGGCGCGTGGTCGCGCGCGGCGCCCCGAAGGCCGTGCTCGGCGACCTGGTCGGCGAGCACGTGGTGGTCGTCGACATCGGCGAGGCGACAGCGGCCGGCGTCATGCCGTGGCTTGCTGGCCGCGGCCTTGGCGCGCCGGGCGGCGTGCTGCGCGAGTGGCACCTGCCGTTGCGCGCCGACGATCTTGCGGACTTCGCGCGCGCGTTCCCCGATCTTCGTTATGAAGTCCGCGCGCCGACGCTCGACGACCTCTTCCTGAAGCTGGCCCTGTGAACGCGCGCATCGCGTGGCTGACGGCCGCGTTCGACTGGCAGAGCCGCGCGGTCATGAACCGTCACCTGCGGCTCTACATGACCGGCTGGCACATCAAGGTCCTGCCGCCGGCGCTGGAGCCGGTCACGATGCTGGTGATGTTCGGCCTCGGCCTCGGCGCGTACATGTCGTCGATCGAGTGGCGCGGGCGCGAGGTCAGCTACCTTTCGTTCGTCGCGCCCGGCATGCTCGCGTACGCGGCGTTCATGACGCCGTTCTTCCAGGCGCTCTACGCGTCGTTCATCCGCATGCACTTCCAGCGCACGTGGGAAGGCCAGCTCACCACGCAGATCGAGATGCGCCACGTCGTGTGGGGCGAGATCCTCTGGGCGGCGGTGCTCGGCACCGTGTACGCGGCGATCGTGTCGATCGTCCTCGCGCTGTTCCACGTGCTGGGGCTGCTGACGCTCGACGTCCGGTACCTGCCGCTGATCGTGCCGCTCGCGTTCGTCTCGGGCTGCGCGTTCGGCGCCGCCGGACTCTACTTCACCGGCATCGTGCCGACCATCGACCACCTCAACCTGCCGGTGTTCCTCATCGTGCTCCCGCTCGCCTTCGCGTCGGCGACGTACTTCCCCCTGCAGCATCCGGTGCTCGTGAAGATCGCCACGCTGAATCCGCTCTATCACCTCGCCGAAGCGCTGCGCGGACTCCTGCTCGGCGGCGCCGTCCGCTATCACGTCGCCGCGCTGCTGGTGCTCTCGGTCGCGATCGTGCTGGTGCTGGTGCCGCTCGACATGCGCATCCTGCGGCGCCGCTTCTCCCCAGCCTGCTAGGCCGGACGCTCCTCGATGTAGCGCGCGAGCTCGTTCATCGCCTCGTCGAAGAAGACGATCACCGGGATCGACCGGTACATGCCGCGCTTGAGGTAGCGGTCCATCACGTCGGGATTCGCGTCACGCAGGAACACGCGCAGCTCGAGCTCCGGGTGCGCTTGCACGAGCTTCGCGACGCGCGGCACGTACATGAGCGACGTCCCGCACCAGTCCTCGGTGATGACCATCACGTAGCGCGGCTTCCCGAGCCGCGCGAGCAGCGCCTGATCCTCCGGCGTCAGCGTCACCGTCGACGCCGCGCGCTCGAAGCGCTCGCGGTTCATCGTCATCTGCTCGAGGTACTGCGGCAGCGTCAGGCCTTGGCGGAATCGGTCCAGGGTCATGGTCACGTTCCTGATGGTATCTTCTGCGGGCAAGCACCACGTGAGGAGGCTACAAATGATCAAGGTCGGCGACAGGCTTCCCGAGGGCACGCTGATGGAGCTCGGCGCCCAGGGACCAGCCCCGGTCAACGTGGCCGAGGCGACGAAGGGCAAGAAGGTCGTGATCTTCGGGATTCCGGGTGCGTTCACCCCGACGTGATCGCAGAAGCACGTGCCCGGGTTCGTGGCACGACAGGGCGATCTGAAGGCGAAGGGCGTGGACGAGATCTGGTGCATGGCGACCAACGACGCGTTCGTGATGGGCGCCTGGGGCAAGGACCAGAAGACCGAGGGCAAGGTGCGCATGCTCGCCGACGGCAGCGCGCAGTACACGAAGGCGCTCGGGCTCGAGCTCGACCTGATGGCGCGCGGCATGGGCATTCGCGTCCAGCGCTTCTCCGCGCTCGTGCAGGACGGGGTCGTGAAGTCGCTCAACGTCGAGGCGCCCGGCAAGTTCGAGGTCAGCGACGCCGACACGATGCTGAAGCAGTGCTGAGATAGGGGGCTTGGGGGTCCTGAGTCGTGGGGCCCCCATGTACAAAGATATGGCGAAGATCGCGGAAGGCAAGAAGGCGCCGGACTTCACGCTCACGGACGCCGGGGGCAAGAAGGTCTCGCTCTCGGACTTCAAGGGCAAGGACGTCGTCGTCTACTTCTATCCGAAGGACGACACGCCCGGGTGCACGAAAGAGGCGTGCGGCTTCCGCGATCTCTGGAAGGATCTGAGGGCCGCCGGCGTCGTGGTGCTGGGTGTCTCACCCGACGCCGGCGCGTCCCATCAGAAGTTCGCCGCGAAGTACAAGCTGCCGTTCACGCTACTCTCCGATCCGGACCGGTCCCTCATGGAAGCGTGGGGCGCGTACGGCGACAAGATGATGTACGGCAAGAAAACGAAGGGCATCATCCGGTCGACGGTGTGGATCGGCAAGGACGGCGTGGTGAAGAAGCACTGGGCGCGCGTGCCCGACGCCGCGAAGCACCCCGAGAAGGTCCTCGAAGCGCTGCGCGGCGCCTGACGCGGCGCTCAGTACCCTTTCTGCTTGTCGACCAGCGCGACGAGCGGCCGCCCGTCCCGCATCCTCTTCAAATTTTCACAGAACGTGTCGACGATCCGGTCCGCGCGGCGCGGCGAGCCCCCGGCCGTGTGCGGCGTGACCACGCAGCGCGGGTGCCGCCACAGCGGATGATCCTTCGGCAGCGGCTCCGGATCGGTCACGTCGAGGCCGGCGCCCCAGATCACGCCCTCGTTCAGCGCCGCGAGCAGGTCGTCGCCGTAGACGATCTCGCCGCGCGTGACGTTGACGAGGATCGCCGTCCTCTTCATCTTCCTGAAGAGATCGCGTGTGAAGAGATGGCGCGTGGCCTTCGTGAGCGGCAAGCCGATCACGACCACGTCGGCCTGACCGAGCATCTCCGCCATGCGCTCCGGCTTCCAGATCGCCTCGACGCCGGGCTCCGGCGGCACGTTCTCGATGTCGATGCCGAGCACGCGCATGCCGAAGCCGACCGCGCGCTTCGCGACGTCACGCCCGACGCCGCCGAAGCCGACGATGCCCATCGTCATCTCGAGCAGCTCGCTCTGGTCCGTGCGGATCGACTCGCGCAGCCCGTAGTCCGGCGTGCGGATCGCGGTGTGGATGCCGCGCGTGAGCGCGAGCAGGAGGCCGAACGCGTGCTCCGCGAGGTGGACGCCGACGCCGCCCTTCTCGCTCGAGAGCGGCACGTCGTCGTTGACGAGCTCGGGACACAGCGCCGAGTCGACCCCCGCGCCGATCGACTGGTAGAGGCGGAGCCGCTTGGCGAGCGGATAGATGTCCGGCGGCACGCGGCCGAAGAGCACGTCGGCGTCGACGATCTCCTTCCGCTGCGCGTCCGCACCCTTCGCCTCGACGATGGTGGCGCTCGGCTCGGCGGCGAGGATCCGCTTGCGCTGCTCCGGGGTGAGCTCCCGAACGATCAGGTTGGGCGTGTAGACGATCTTCACTGGTCGCCTCCTTGGCGCGGGTGCGAGGGATACTACCGCATGAGCTCCGCCAGGAGGCGCTCGCCGGCGGGCCAGGGACCGAAGCCGGCGTCAGTGTTGATGTGGCCGCCCTTCTCCAGCAGCACGAAGCGGCTGCCCCACGACTCCGCGAGCCCGCGTGCCGTGTCCGGATCGACGATCCAGTCGTCGCTGCTCGAGACCACGATGCTCGGGAACGGCAGCCGCGCGCGCGGAATCGGCGCGAAGCTCTTCACGACGTCCGGCATCAGCGGATCCTCGACGTTCGCCGGCGCGACGAGCAGCGCGCCGTGCACCGGCCGCGCGTGTCTTGCGGCATGATGCGCGACCGTGATCGATCCAAGGCTGTGCCCGACGAGCACGACCGGTGTGCCGGCGGCAACGATCGCGTCGTCGAGGGCCTTCACCCACTCGTCGACCGTCGGCTCCGTCCAGCTCCGCTGCTGCACCCTTCGGTATTCGGGGTGCGCGTTCTCCCACAACGTTTGCCAGTGCCCCGGCCCGGAGTTCTCGAAGCCCGGCAGGATGAGCACGGTCATGGCTGTCGGCACCCGCTCAGTGTAGCGTGAGCGCGCACGCCGTCTTCTTCGACCTCGACGGGACGCTCACCGATCCCAGGACGGGGATCACCGAGTGCATCCGGTACGCGCTCACGAAGATGGGGCGCGTCGCGCCCGCGGTCGACGAGCTCCTGTGGTGCATCGGGCCGCCGCTGCCGAAGACGTTCGCCACGCTGCTCGCCACCGACGACGCCGCGCTCGTCGCGAGCGCCGTCGCGATCTATCGCGAGCGCTTCGGCACGGTCGGGCTCTTCGAGAACGAGGTCTATCCCGGCATCCCGGAGGCCGTGGCGCGCGTGCGCACGGCGGGCGCCGCGACCTACGTGATGACGTCGAAGCCGCACGTCTACGCGCGCCGGATCGTCGAGCACTTCGAGCTCGCGGCGCTGTTCGACCGCGTGTACGGCAGCGAGCTCGACGGCACGCGCGTCGAGAAGGGCGACCTCATCGCGCACGCGCTCACCGAGGAGCGCCTGGATCCGGCGCGCGTCGTGATGATCGGCGACCGCGAGCACGACGCGATCGGCGCCCGGCGGAACGGGCTGCGTGTGATCGGCGTCACCTATGGCTACGGCTCCGAGACCGAGCTTCGCGCGCACGGCGCGGAGGCGATCGCCGCCACGCCCGCAGAGATTCCGTCCCTCGTCACGCGCCTGCTCTGATACCCTCTCCCGCCAATCGGTAGCACGCGTCCAACCGGCAGCACGCGTCGTACAGGAGGCCAGCGATGAAGCTCTCCGTGAACGGCTCGCAGGTCGACGTCGCGGCCGCGCCCGACGAGACCCTGCTCTGGGTGCTCCGCGAAAAGCTGAAGCTCACCGGCACGAAGTTCGGCTGCGGCATGGCCCAGTGCGGCGCGTGCACCGTGCACGTCGACGGCAAGGCCGTGCGCTCGTGCCAGGTCAGGATGGCGTCGGTCGAAGGCAAGAAGGTCACGACGATCGAAGGGCTCTCGCCGGACGGTAATCATCCGCTGCAGCAGGCGTGGGTCGAGGAGCAGGTGCTCCAGTGCGGCTACTGCCAGTCGGGGCAGATCATGCAAGCGGCCGCGCTGCTGCGCGAGATCCCGCGCCCGACGAAGGCGCAGATCGTCCAGCACATGAACGGCAACCTCTGCCGCTGCGGCACCTACGGCCGCATCGTGCGCGCGATCCAGCGCGCGGCGAAGGTGTAGCCATGGCCACCAGACTCTCGCGCCGCACGTTCCTCGCTGGCAGTGCCGGACTCACGCTCGCGTTCGCCGTCGACCTCCGCGCCCCGCGCGGCGCCCGCGCGCAGGGCGGTCCGCTGAAAGCCAACGTGTGGGTGACCATCGATCCCGACGGCACGGTGACGATCGTGTCGCCGGCGGCGGAGATGGGCCAGGGCTCGCTGACCGGCATGCCCGTGATCGTCGCCGAGGAGCTCGACGCGGACTGGGCGAAGGTGAAGATCCTCGCCGCGCCGATGAATCGTGCGTTCGGCAACCCGGGCTTCGGCGGGCTGCAAGTCACCGGCGCGAGCCGCTCGACGCCGGGCTTCTGGATGCCGCTCCGTCTCGCCGGCGCGCAGGCGCGCCGCGTGCTGCTCGACGCCGTCGCCGCGGAGTGGAAAGTTCCCCTCGAGGAGCTCACCACCGAGCCGCACGTCGTCGTGCACGCGAAATCCGGGCGGCGCATCGCCTACGGTGACGTGGCGAAGTTCGCGAAGGCCCCGGCCGAGCTGCCGAAGGTCACGCCCGCCGATCTGAAGAAGACGGAGCAGTTCCGCCTGATCGGCAAGAGCCTCCCGCGCGTCGACATTCCGGACAAGGTCACGGGGAAAGCGAAGTTCGGCATCGACAGCGAGCTGCCGGACATGGTGGTCGCGTGCGTGCTGCGTGGCCCGTCGCAGGGCGACACGCCGGACACGATCGACGACACCGCCGCGAAGCAGGTGGCGGGCGTCAGCGCGATCGTGCCGCTGCCGTGGGGCGTCGGCGTCGTGGGCTCGGGCTACGAGGCGGTGCATCGCGGCAAGGCGGCGCTGAAGGTCACGTGGAAGAAGGGCCGCGCCGCCGCGTACGACAGCGATCGCATCCGCGGCGACTACGCGGGCGTTGCCGGATCGCTCACGAAGAAGGGCGTCGTCGCGCACGAGCTGGGCAGCGCGCCGCGCGCGCTGGGCGCGGCCGCCCAGACGTTCGAGGCGGCGTACGTGGTCGATCACGTCTATCACGCGACGATGGAGCCGATGAACGCGCTCGCGCGCGTGGCGGCGGACGGAAGCGCGGCGGAAGTGTGGGCGCCGACGCAGTCGCCCAGCATCAACCAGGCCGGCGTCGCGGCCGTGCTGAAGATCGCGCCGGACAAAGTCACGATCCATCCGACGCTCATGGGCGGCGGCTTCGGGCGGCGGCTCGAGAACGACTTCGTGTTCGACGCGGTGATGCTCTCGAAGGCGACCGGCAAGCCGGTGAAAGTCGTCTGGTCGCGCGAGGACGACGTCAAGAACGACAAGTACCGCCCGCTCGTCGCGCAGTACCTGCGCGCGGGCCTCGACGCGGAAGGCAATCTCTCCGCGTGGCACCACCGCATCGTGGGCGCGTCGATCTACGCGCGGTTCAACCCGGGCGCGTTCGCGGCGCTCAAGGGCGCGGACACGCCGGTGATCGAGGGTTACGAGCTCTCGTACTCCTGCGTGAACCAGCTCCAGGAATACCTGCGTGAAGAGCGCGGGCTCGACGTCGGGCTGTGGCGCTCGGTCGGCCCCGGCTATACGAAGTTCGCGATCGAGTCCTTCATCGACGAGATCGCGCGTGGTCAGCGCATCGACCCCGTGCAGTTCCGCCAGCGGCTGCTCGCGCACAACCCGCGCGCGCAGGCCGTGGTGCGGCGGGTCGCGGACTGGGCGGAGTGGGACAAGAAGCGCCCGGCGGGCCGCGCGCTCGGCATCGGGTTCTCGGACACGTGGCGCTCGTACATCGCGAGCGTGGTGGAGATCTCGCTCGACCGGAAGAGCGGCGCGATCCGCGTGCACGAGGTGTGGTCGGTCGTCGATCCCGGCGTGGCGATCCAGCCGGACACGGTCGTCGCGCAGATCGAGGGCGCGACGATCTTCGGCATCAGCGCGGCGCTTCGCGAGCGCATCGTGATCGCGGACGGTGTCGTGAAGAACTCCAACTTCCACGACTATCCGCTGCTGCGGATGGCCGAGGCGCCGGAGATCAACGTCCGCGTGACCAGCACGGACAACGCGCCGGGCGGCATCGGTGAGGTCGGGCTGCCGCCGATCGCGCCGGCGATCGGGAACGCGGTCTTCGCGCTCACCGGCACGCGGCTCCGGTCGCTGCCGATGTCGCCGGAGCGGGTGCAGGCGGCGCTGCGGGCGTAGCCGGTGGCGGCAGACCGGCGGGCGCGGGTGCGCCCCGGGGTGCAGAGCGAGTGCGGAGACAAGAGGGAGCGAAGCTCC
>Ga0233424_10000856_pt1 | contig 32376 bp, 31 predicted proteins | sample Watercolumn_Towu_FD_181011 | JGI IMG/M metagenome (GOLD analysis project Ga0233424, IMG submission 181011) | Freshwater microbial communities from Lake Towuti, South Sulawesi, Indonesia - Watercolumn_Towuti2014_125_MG | ecosystem: Environmental > Aquatic > Freshwater > Lake | place: Indonesia... | reverse complement strand
CGACCCGCGCCCCATGATCGATGATAACTATCTTTCCGTAAGCTAAAAGATTCCCAGCGAATCGGACAACTCCGTCGTTTGTCGCATAGACGGGGGTACGCAAAGATGCCGCAAAATCGGTCCCGCGATGATAGATAGTGTACGCACCAGTCTTTCGCGAGTAGCCAAAATTATCGGTGACGGTTATGTCCGCGAGCGGATAACGGAAGGCGCCAAGGAACCGCGGGGCATCGGAAACGACAATATGTGAAAGAAGGTCGTTTTCTCTTGCAAGGGCGTTGACAAGAGTATTCGCTCCGGCTGGCGTATTGCCTCCCATTTTTTGAGGAATACCCATGGGCGCCTCGATACGGACCCGCGGCACGATGCGCACTTCTTTTTGGACCTTGCCGCCACCGGCAGTTTTCGCGGTAAGAAGTGCAATGCCGGTGCGGGCATTGAGGCCAACTGCGACAAGGGCGGACGGCTTTCCTTTCCACTCGAACACCGGGACGTCCTTTACTCCGAACGAGAGTGACTGGAGATCGTGTGGTGAAACTCCGTCGAGGGTCACGAGCGCCGGTTCACCTTGCTTGATCTCGTGTGGCGTTATCGAAAGGGAAGCGCCCTGCGCCTCTGTCACACCAGCGAGAAGCAACGGGACAAAAAGAAAAAAGAGAGTGCGTGGCATGTACCGCATTATAGACAACGTGGCGGAAGAATCCAACAGTCAAAGGAGGGGATAGGCGCTCTAGGAGAACAGTGCTGGCCTTTGGTATACTGGCTGTACTTGTCAGTGAGAGATTATCTGCATGTATGGACACGGGCAATGACTCGTCGCACAACGAAGGAGGGGTCACGATACGCCGACTGCGACTCCTCGAGGTGGGGGTGTTCGCGCGGTTGCGTGCCCAGATAGAGCGCGAGGCGGCGCATCTTGCAGTCGCCGGTGGCGAACGAAAGGAGGGAATTCCCTTTATACTCCTGCGCATCTTCATCAACCGCCGGCGAATGTTCACGCTTGTGGCCGAACAAAACGGCGCTCTACTCGGTTTCATCACCGTGCTTTTCCCGAAGTTCCGGAAACTTCGGAAAAACGCATACTTAACGGTCTCGGTCAGACAATCGGAGCGGGGTCGCGGCATCGGGACAAAGCTCATTACGCATGCCGAAGCGTGCGCGCGAGAGCGCGGCGCGCGCCGGCTTGAGCTTGATGTGTTCGCAAAAAACGAGGGAGCACTTCGCCTGTATGAAAAACTTGGGTTCGAACACGAAGGGCGCCGACGCCAGGCAGTGGATGAGGGCGACGGCTACGACGATATCATCTTCATGGGCAAGCTTCTTGAAACGCATGGAGAACATCGCGTCGCTTCTTCAAAGACCTCTGGTGCCGCGTCGCGCGCGTACATGTGAAGATTAAGAGCGCCATCGCAGGGCATGAGACCCTGCTGGGCACACCGAATAACGGAGCCGTAGTTTGCGACAAACTACGGCTCCGTATTCCCATTCGCTGGTATTCGCCCGCCTGTGCGTACACGCGGACAGGTAGATTCGTATCATGGACTGATTCGTATTCATAAGCAGTAACGCGAACTGCCCCTCGCTTTTGATTTTCGGAAAAATCAAAAGCGAGGGGCAGTTTTCGGTTCCCTTCTTAGGAGAGATGGGCTGAAATAAGCTTCGTCATTTCGAACATGTTCACACTGTCGCGTCCGCCGAACACTTTTTTCAGGTTCGCGTCCGCGTTAATCTGCCGCTTGTTATTCGCATCCTGAAGATTCTTCGACTTGATATAGGCCCAGAGCTTTTTCGTCACCTCCGAGCGGGGCATCGGCCCCTTCCCGACAACGACCGCAAGGTCCGCGCTCACATTGAGCGGTTTCATGAACGCCGCATTCGCTTTCGCCATACGTTGATATTGCTATGTAATTAATGCCACCAGTCTACCATACTCGCCCTTTTTTTGCTGTCAACCCCGCCGGACGTTCCCGAGGACGTTCGAACTCAACATTCTGTGGCTGGAGTTGACTCTTATGGCATAAAGATGTGCATGCGACTCTTGCTCGAGACCCATCACGCTACCTTGCAACATTGTCGAGTGGGTACATGGTTCGTGGCGGATTAAGGAACGTTGCCGCACCCACCCCCTTCCAGGTGGTGCTTGGACGTCACCGAGCGGTGAGCCGTTGTGCGGCTATAAAGTGAAGGCGGCATGTTTTGTGAAGCTAATGGTGACGCTATGCTCGGGGGGAGAAAAGTTGCGTGAACTCCTGAAGCGGCATTGTATAGTTGAACCCCACGTCCTGTTCCTGCAAACGTCCGTGCTTTTCTTTGTCATACACGGGTGTTCTTGAAAGCTCGACAAAACACACCGCGCTCAAGCGGCCAGCGCGTTCGGACTCATTTGTGGCAACGACACGATGACACAGCGCGCGAAACCGGCCCGCGGAACGCAGTTGCATCTGCATCGCCGGTATCACGACGGTCTCACCCGCATTGACGGACAGGTCGCGCCATTGTTGGTCATAGCCAAAGAACTGCAAACCGCCTGCGCTTTCAAAGAGGTGCAGGGTGAAACCACTTCGGTCCGTATGCGCTCCGGCAATTTCTTCGCCCGCGCGGCTTCCGGCGAAATAATGAATGAATCGCACAAAGAAGGTGCGCGCGCTGTCGTGCACTTCGTCCGCAAATCCGGCAAAACCGAACCGCTCCTCGACCTCGCGCGCGAAGTCGAATACGAACGGCGTTATAAGCGGTACAAGTGAGGCCGCGTGCTCGATGAAGTTATGCGCGATTTTGTTCTCGATATAGGCGCGATTGGCGGCAAGCCACATTTCTCCGCCGACCGACACATCAAAATTCTCTTTCCGGTCCGCACTTACCCCGTTGCCGGTTTTGAGTTCATAACCGACACCGGCGGCACTGCCGTGATACGGCAGTGCCGCCTTTACCTCCACCGGAAGCTTCGTGAATGCTTCCCACAATTCGACTGTCTTCTCAACCGCGTGGCGTAACTCCTTTGGATACGGCACTCTAGCTATGCCCGTCTTCTCGAATGATGCTCGTGATATATACATAAATTTCCCCTCAATCTCTCATGCACTAAGCATACTTGTGCGGCAGCACAAAAAAAGCGAGGGTGTCCTCGCTAGAAACATGTGCGGCTGTGTGTCGTGGTTACTCCTGCACTGCGTTACTCTGGATAATTTCGTTCATGAAAAATGGAAGTGTACGGATACGACCCTTCTGTATTGCCTCAAGCACTGTCACGATACTCTTGATGGAGTCGAAGACAGCCGATTCGTTCCGAATCGCCGTCTCTATCGGCACCCAGAAGTTCCGACCGAATGCCGACCTTTCGAGAAGAGTACCCGTAGTGTAAGCACTGTAACATATCGGAAACATGGCATCGGAGAAAAGGGTTCCGTCGCGATAGAGCATGCGCCTCTCCATTCCGACGAGCGTAAACTCCGCGTCGAGCCCGGTCTCTTCCTTGAGCTTGCGAGTCGCGGCGTGCTCGATGGGTTCGCCCTTGCGCACCACACCGCCCATGACGCCGATCTTGCCGAAGGATGGGTTCGAAGTGCGCTGCTGATTGAGTATTTCGATGCGCTTCCCTCTGGTGCGAGAGACAATCGTAATGACATTGAGCTTAAAGAGCCCCGCACTTTCGCGGTCCGCAAATGTGTCGGCGATATGACGAATACCTTTCTCTGAGAGAGCGTAGCCGCCGCGTGTTTTTACAACATAATCTTTCGAGACCAGAAACTGAAGGTGATAGTTGAAAAGATCGTTTGGCGTTTTCTCCGGCGAAAGGTCGCGATAACGCACGGATTTCGCGTGCTTTAGGCGCGAAAGAATATGGTTCTGTATGGGAGAGCTAATGCCGGACATGGTGGGAGTATACGTGAAGATTAAGAGCGCCACTGCAGGGCATGAGACCCTGCGGGGCGCATCGAATAACCCTGCGTCCGCTGCGGCGGACAGGGTGTTCCCATTCGCTGGCATTCGCCCGCCTGTGCGTACACGCGGACAGGTAGATCCGTATCATAAACTGATTAGTATTCATAGAGCCGGCCTATTTCGCAAGGCTATTCTGTTTGCCGTTTCTTACCGACAAACCTGCGTGACTTGGATTCGAACCAAGATAAACGGATTCAGAGTCCGTTGTCCTACCATTAGACGATCCCGCAGGTTTATCGACAATTTTATATCTCAAATTTCTCCTTCAATATCTCCCTACCATACCCGGTTTTATAAAATCTCTCGGCTTTTCTTGCACGTACATAAGAAATGTATGCTTCATAATATTCAACCTCAAACGGCCTGTTACTCTTTGATACATGCCACCTACTCCGTCATTGTACTCTTTAAGACGCCTTTTCAAGTCGTCAGTGGAACCAACGTACAATCGACCGTTTTTCTGACTTTTCAATACGTATGCATAAAACATATCTGTCCCCGTCTCTCCGGCGGGTCGCCGATGAGGCGACTACCATTAGATGATCCCGCAAAAGAATGAACCATGGAACATCATGTAGTATGCAACATGAATCAGACATGCATGAGAGAGAATACCCGAAAAAGGAGCATTGTTCAACTTTGCTTGCGCTTTTCATCGGCGCGGATAGAATTGGCCGCAGATCCATGAACTCTCTTCCCTTCTTCATTCTGTGCTCGCTTGGACTTCTACTCGAACTCTTCGCGATATTCTTTTGGAAAAGCGGTTGTCGGTTTTCGACAAGTCACCGCTCTTTCGCCGCCAAGCGGCGCAAGAATTGGGAAGCGATCGGGGCCTGCATGGCCGGTATCCTGTTTTTCGCTCTTGCGTTCACCTTCAGGTAGACCGATTCGTGTGAGCCCTTCGGGTGCGCCCTGCCGCACCCCCTTTTTATAACTACTAACAAGACATGACACTAATCTACGAATCCGCCCGCAGCGGACGAATGGGGACTCGGAGCCGTAGTTTGCAACAAACTACGGCTCCACTATTCGGTGCGGCCGGGAGGGTACGCCCTGTGGTGCTACTCTTATCTTTATACTATTATTCTCCGCATTGTGATTAGAGCGGTCCTATTCGACATAGACGGAGTGCTCTTGGATTCGTTCGAGGCGGGGATGCATTTTTTGCGCGATATTCTGGGGGACCTGGGATACCCAAAACCTCCGCGTTCAAGACATAAAAAAGCGTTTCATCTTCCTCTTATTCCGGCGTTAAGTTACCTTGCAAAAGCCGAACTCACCGAAGAAGCGGAGCGTATCCATGAAGTCATACCCACTATTCAGTACCATTCGGAACTTCTCTCGGAACCCGAAGATACCGAAAAAACGCTGGGAGAGCTCTCACACACATACAAACTTGGCATCGTCACGAGCCGAAACAACGATGGACTGTACAAACGGTATTTCGACCTTTTCCCGCGCAAGAAATACTTTGCAACGTGCATAACGGCCGAAAATTGTCTGTATCATAAACCACACCCAGGACCTCTTTTGCTTGCCGCGAAACGCCTGAAGCTTCGCCCGCACGAGTGCGTGTACGTTGGAGATTCACTCTCGGACGTAGAAGCGGCTAAAGCGGCTGGCATGAAGGTCATTCTCTACGGCGGCAGGACACACTCCGATGCGGATGCGCACACGAGAGCGTTCAAGAAATTGCCGGAGGTTATCGCGCGCTGGTGAACAAAAAGAGACCGGCATCGGCTGGTCTCCGTGAGAATGCACAGGGTGGGATCGCCTGCTTACTGCACGCGAACATGCACCGTTTCTACATTGCAATCCCCCTTGCACCGGATGAGAGTTCTTGAAACACCGGGTGAAGGAGCACTTTTGCGCACATAGCTACATTGCGTGCATTTCCAGTTGGTGTGTGCGGTTGGTTTTGCCGACGCTTGCGATTTCAGCTTTTTTAGTCCCATACAGTTCCTTTCTTTTGAGTGCCAAGAAGTAGACTAATATACTACGAGCACGGGTGCAACCAGTTATTCACTATTCTGTAGAAAAAAGGGGGAATAGCTGTGGTGTGTCGTTTGCTACGCGGCTGTTTTCCCCAACTGAAGAAGCGTGTCGTGAATTTTTCCGTTTGAAGCGATGAAGTAATCGCCGTCTCCAAAGCGCCAGGGTTTCCCCTCGAAATCGGTGATGGTACCCCCCGCTTCCTCTACGAGAAGGACGCCCGCAGCATAATCCCACTTGTTTAGGCCTACGCATATAAAAGCTTCGGTTCCTCCGCGCGCGACATAGGCAAGGTCAAGCGCCGCGCCGCCCAAATAACGCTTGGATTTGACGAAGCGCTCGGCATTTGAGAATAAGGCGTTGAGCAGTGGTTTTTCCTTTTTGCCCGGTCCGAACGTAATCATGGCGTGCTCGCTATCCCCATCCGAAACGCGTACCTGTTTTCCCTTCCACGTCGTGCCTTTCCCCTTCGCCGCCGCATACAGCGAATCGCCAAGCGGCTGAAAGATAACACCGGCTGTTGGACTTCCGTTTTCGAGCACGGCGATAGAAACGGCGAAAATAGGAATGCCGTTGACGAAATTCGCGGTGCCATCGAGCGGGTCGATGACCCATTGGAAAGAAGAACGGCTTTTCTTCTCTTCACACTCTTCACTCAAAATGCCGTGGTCGGGAAAATGTCTCTTGATAACGCTCAAAATCGCCGCTTCAGCGTCTTTGTCCGCCGCGGTCACAAAGCTCTTATCCGCCTTTACTTCGCGTTTTACCGATGTCTCAAAATAGCGCTGAACTATCGCGCCTCCCTCTTTTGCCGCAGTAATGGCGACGGAAAGTATTTCCATATCTACAGTTTCCCTTCCGAAGCTGCCGCGGTTTCTGCAACGCGCTTTTTGAATATCTCTTGCGCCTTTGCCCCGTTTCCCCGCTTCCCCAACCATGCTGCCATCACCGGATCCTGCAAGGCACGCGAGTACGAAAAGGTGAGCGGCCACGGAACATTTCGTTTTTGTCCCAGTTTTGCGATGGCGTTCAGGCGCAGTGTAGCTTCTTCGGCTGTCTGTCCGCCGGAGAGAAAAACAATCCCCGCAACGTTTTTCGGAACAGCCGCTAAGAACGCGCGAATGGTTGCCCCGGCAACATCTTCCGGCGATGCCGCAATGCCCGACTCTTTTCCCGGAAGCGCCATGCTTGATTTAAGGAGGAGTCCTTGCATATCGCACCTCATCTTTTTCACCTCTCCAAACACAACTTTGAGCGTGTCGATAATCACCGATTCGCTTCGTGCGAGGGTGTGCGTGCCGTCTAGAAGTACTTCGGGTTCGAGAATCGGCACGAGGCCGGCTTCTTGCGAGGCCTTCGCATACTGTGCAAGCCGCCGCGCGTTTTCTACAATGCACTCTTTCGTCGGAAACTCCTTTGCACCGTCAATGCGGATAACCGCCCGCCATTTGGTGAACTGTGCGCCCATGCGGGCGTACTCTTGGAGCCGTTTTGAGAGCCCGTCGAGTCCTTTGGTCACTTCCTCTCCGTTCGCGCCGTAGCTTTCGGTTTTCTGGTCAACCTTGATACCGGGAATGATGCCACGCTTTGCCAGATAGTCGGCGAAGGGAGTGCCGTCGCTTGTCTTCTGACGGATCGTCTCGTCGTACAGAATGATACCCGAAAGATCCTTCTCGATACCGGGAGCGGAAAAGAGGAGTTCACGCCAGGTGCGGCGCATTTCTGCCGTCTTTTCGATGCTGTATGTGTCGAACCGTTTCGCGCAGGTCGAATCGCTTTCGTCTGCGGCAAGGATACCCTTCCCGTGTGCGACCAACGCGCGAGCAACATCGTGAAGCGACATAGGTGTATGTATACTAACCTACCCGCAGTGAACGTCGTTACCCAAAAGATGCATCAAGAAAATACTTCTCCAACATGTCAATGCGCGGGCGTGTCTATCGGCGTAAAAACGCGCCGCGTGCAAAGAGCGAGGCGCCAATCGCGACACAGACAACGACCAGGTAGACGTAGAGGACTTCAAGCATGCTGTACGGAATCGAGCGCAACGACCCGAGTACCAGTGCAAAAAGCCAAGAAGACACCGAGACGGCGCCGCTTATAAAGAGCCCGAAACTTCTTCGTCGAAAGAGACGCGACTCGCGAAGTTTCATGCCCACAAGACGCCTGAGGGTTTCGAAATGGACGGAGTGGAGAACCGCGCCGTTAAAAGCGATAACCGCGACCACGACCATTTTTGAAAGGAACTTCGACGACTCCATGTATCGCGCGGGATCCTGAAAGAACAGCCCTACGCCAGAAAAGATGAGTATCAGAAGCCCGAGAGTCACAAAGCTCCCAGAACGCCGCAGGAGGCGGAGCTCATGAAGGGAGAGTATGCCGTTTCGTGTCGCGAGAAAAAAGAGTGAATCTCCAAAGAGAGCGCCCCCGAGTCCAATGGAAACACCGATAAGATGAAGAATTGTCCAGACCAGCTTTGCGTCGAAGACTTCCATGGATGATAGTGTAACACGCTACGTTGTGAGCGCCGCAAGCGCAATCGCTCCGGCAACCGCGATGATGAGCCCGATTTTCTGGTGGAGCGCGAGCCGCTCGCGGTTAAGCGTGAGACCGAGAAGCACCGCGATGATAATGTAAGACTCCGAGAGCGCGACTGCAATGCCGATCGGCGCCAGACTCATGGCAAAGGCAAACGCAACCCACGCGGCCTTGTCCGCCACCGACATCTGCAGGAGCACGGATTTGTTTTGCTTGATATCCCGCACGGTACGGGAGAACTGGCCGCTTAGGAGGAGCGCGGCGCCGACGACAATGGCAATAAAAAGGCCCGAGATAAAATTCGCCATGAGGGGGTCGCTCAAACGGGACCCCCACCCCATTAAGAAGTTTGCGGCACCCATTGCGATTGCACCAAAAAACGCAAGAAGTGTCCCTTTCTCCATGAGCAAGCGCCGCATGCGGAATTCTTTCTTAAGCGAGACGAGCGCAAGGCCGAGAAGGAGGACGATGATAAGAAGAATGTGTAGGACGCTGATGCGCTCGCCCAGAATAAAAAACGCGAGAAGTCCTGCAACCGGAACCTCAAACGACCAGATGGGTTCCACCACCGCGAGCTTTCCTACGCGGAGCGCTTCAAAATCGAGGAGTGCCGCAATGAGAAGCACAACGCAGAGCGCTCCGAGGACGATAAGCGTTTCCGGCGACTCCTGGAAAAACGCGGGGAGGTCTCGGTAGACAAAGGGAAGAAGGACGATCGCCCCGAACGCGGTGATGAAAAACAGCGCAACCCAGCTACCCACCTTGCGGGTGGATTTTTGAATCCAAAAGTCCCCGATGCCCCACGCGAGCATGGCGACGAATGCGAGTCCGATGCCGACAGAGATGGACATGATTTAATAATGATACAATATCCTCATGACTGGAACATTTTTTACGCTCGTGGCAAAATTCGCCTTAAATGGATTTGCTTTGTTTGGGTCCGTTATTGGACTGTACTTTTTCCTTGCACAGTATCATCTAAATCTCTGGTTCCATCTGTTCATTGTGCTTATAGTCGGCGCTACTTGGGCCGTGAGAAGTCTACTGTATTTTTGGGATGAATTCGCAAAAATTATAAACGGCCGGATGCCGGGGACAAAAAAGTAAAGAGACCGCGGGTACTTGTTTACCACTAGACATCTGGATTCTCACCTCCGCGGGAATGACAGAAAAAATTACCCGTTTTCCCGAGCAACCGCCGCTTTGAGAAACGCGACAAAAAGAGGATGCGGGGCGAGCGGGCGGGACTTAAATTCAGGATGAAACTGGGTGCCGAGATAAAACGGGTGGAGGGACTTTGGAAGTTCGGCAATTTCCATGAGTGTCCCGTCCGGCGAGGTACCCGAGAAAACCAACCCCGCCTTCTCAAAGTCCGCGATGTAGTTGTTGTTCACTTCGTAACGGTGGCGATGTCGTTCGGAAATGTTTGTGGTGCCATACGCCGCCTCGGCCACGCTCCCCTCTTTGAGGTTGCACATATAGGCGCCAAGGCGCATGGTTGCGCCATAATTTCTGTTTTTTATTTTCTCCACTTGGTCGGCCATAGTCGCAATCACCGGATGTTTCGTATCAGGATCCATCTCTGGCGAGTTCGCACCCCTAAGGCCGAGCACGTGCCGCGCGAAAGCGATGGTCATAAGCTGCATGCCGAAACACAGCCCAAAATAAGGTATTTTGTTTTCGCGGGCGTAGTTCGCGGCAAGAATCATGCCCTCTGTACCGCGCTTGCCGAAGCCGCCGGGGACAATGATGCCACCGAGCCCCTTGAGCTCCTCGAGCTTATCCGGATTCTCCTCGTACTTTTCCGAATCCAACCACAGAATGTTAGGCTTCACGTCCTCCGCCCAAGCCGCGTGGTTGACGGATTCTATGACCGAAATGTACGTGTCCTTGCAGGATTTGAAGTTAAAATACTTGCCGACAATACCGATGGTAACCTCCTTTTCTATTCTTCTAATCTTCTCGGCGAGCGCCGTCCACTCTTTCATATCTCTCCCCTTCGGAGGAAGGCCGAGGGTTTTGAGCAGTGTATCGCCGAGCTGGTCCTTCTCGAAATTGACCGGCACGTCGTAAATAGAATACACGTCGGGGGCCGAGATTATCCTGTCGAGAGGAAGCGAACAGACGTTTGAAATCGTCCGCTTGATATCCGCAGAAGCCGGCTTGTCGGCTCGGCAGATGACGAAGTCCGGATTGAGCCCGACCGAGTGGAGGTCAATTACCGCACGCTGGGTCGGCTTCGATTTTTGTTCGCCTAAGAGAGATGGAGTTGGCAGGTAACTTATCAACACAAAAAGCACGTCGGCGGGGTCGCGCGATTTCATCATGCGGGCCGCTTCGAGAAAAGGCAAAAGTTGGTATTCCCCGACAGTCCCTCCATACTCGATGACGGTGATTTCGGAGTTGTTCTTCTTCTGACACTCCTCGATGCGGCGGATTATCTCTTTCGGAATGTCCGGATACACTTCCACATCTTCCCCCTCATACTCCAGGTTGCGCTCCCGGCGGATAACTTCCGCGTATATCTGGCCGGTGGTGATGTAATCCTCGCGGGTGCTTGTCTGATCGGTAAAGCGCTCGTAGTTGCCAAGGTCCTGGTCCGCTTCAATGCCGTCCTCACCCACGAAGACCTCGCCGTGCTCGGCGGGGCGTATGGTGCCAGCGTCGATATTGACATACATATCGGCCTTCAAGTTCGCCACTCGGTAGCCGCGCGACTGCAAAATCTTGCCGATCGAAGCGGCGGCGATTCCCTTGCCGACGGAGGACATCACGCCACCAACCACAAAAATGTATTTTCCATTTTTAGTTGCCATTTTGCAAATTCTAAATCCTAACATCTAAATTCTAAACAAACCACAATACTCAAAACATAAAAACAAACAAAAAAACCTGTTTATGGTTTGAAGACTTGGAATTTATAATTTGTTTAGAGTTTAGGATTTAGTTTTTAGAATTTATACATTGAGGTATCGTCGCACCGCAAGAAAACTCGCGAACGCTCCAAGTACTACTCCCGATAGCAGAATGACGCCCAGAAACTCCACAAAGTGCGCAAGGTAATATTGGAAAAGGTTCAGGCCGCTGAAGAACTTCTCGGTTTCGTTGCCAAGATAATATGTTATCGGCACATACGCCGCAAGCGTGAGTATGGCCGACACAAAACCGTAGAGGATGCCGGAGACCACAAAGGGCCCTCGAATGTACATATTTGACGCGCCGACCAATCGCATGACGCCGATTTCATCGCGCGAAATATAGATTGCCAGCCGTATTGTGTTGAGCGCGATGATGAGCGAGATGAAAACGAGGAGAAACGAGATCGAGAACCCCATGGTACGCGCCGACTCGATGATGCCAGAGAGTTTGTCGATGGCGTCTTTGTTGTCGTAGTAATTCACTTCGTCGATGATGGAAGCGCTACCGGTATGGAGCGCGGTCTCGCTACGGAGAAACTCGGCAAGTCCTGCATATTGTGAGGGCTCCTTTGCGCGAATGTTTAACACGGCGCCAAGGGGATTGTCGGGAAGCTCGCGAAGTGCCTGGAGCGTGAGTTCATCGTTCTCGTGACGCGTCTTGAAGTTCAAAAGCGCCTGCTCACGGGAGAGATACTCGACACTCTGCACCTCCGGCAACGACTCCAATGATTTGGCGAGGGCAAGAATGTCCTCTGCCTTGGCGCCAGTCTGAAAATAGACATTGACGTCTACTTTGCTTTTGATCTCGTCGAGCGACGCAGTGAGCGTCGCCATGAGAAAGATAACGCCACCTATGGTAAAGAGCGTAACCGTCATGATAAGGACGGACGCGAGCGACACGAACGCCCCGCGCGTACAATGCGTGAAGCCGGAACGAACGATGCGTTTGATTGAAGTCCACATGGTAAGTCCTTAATCGTTTGTCTTTAATCCTTAGCCCAAAGCATACCAAATCCTTAGCTGTTCTTCTGTAAAGGATACAGGATTAACGATTTTTGGTTCACGGGGAAACATGTTCTAGAGAACATACTTTCCGTGCGGGTCATCGCGAATAATGCGACCCTTTTCCATGGTGATCACACGTCGGTTCAGGGAATCAATGACGCCTTTGTTGTGGGTGGTGAGTATTACCGTGGTACCAAGGTCGTTGATCTTCTTGAGTATCTGCACGATATCGTGAGTGTTCAGAGGATCGAGATTCCCTGTGGCCTCGTCGGCAATGATCAGGTCCGGCTGGTTGACGATGGCGCGCGCGATGGCGACCCGTTGTTTTTCGCCGCCGGAGAGTTCGTGCGGGAAATTCCACATTTTGTCCGCGAGATCAACCATTTCGAGCACATAGGGCACATCCGCCGCGATATCTTCGTCGCTCCGTCCCGCCATTTCCATAGCGAAGGCAACGTTTTCGTATGCGGTTTTGTGGGGAAGAAGACGAAAATCCTGAAACACCGAGCCGATCTTGCGGCGATATTCGTGCAGTCGGTTTCTATGAAGCGTATGGATGTCGAGCTCGCCAAAGCGGACATTGCCGGCAGTCGGCCGCTCCTCGGCAAGAATCATTCGAAGCAATGTCGTCTTCCCAGCCCCGGAATGTCCGACGATAGAGACAAGTTCTTTTGGCTTAATGGAAAAAGAAACCCCATCGAGTGCGACGGAATTGCCGCTGTACACTTTTGAGACGTCTTTGAAGGTAATCATATCGCTCTCAATCGCCCCGCGAACACGACACAATCGGGCGTCCCGTAAAGTGAACAGTGGCGCCCAAGAGCGCAGGGTGTTTCCCATTTGTGTGCGCTTCTTCTTAATTCGTATGCACTGTTCGTCAAGTGTATCTACTTCGTTAAGCGTATCTACTATGACACGCATGGAGTATAGCACACGTACAGATGTGCCCCAAAACACCGAGGGCAAAGTTTTCGTGCGCTATCGCTGAAACTGCGGCACAACCGGTATACGGCCTGTATCTATGGATTCAGTCAAGCCGAAGGTCTCATGCAGGAGGTTAACGAGTCCCCACAGCGACACCATGATAAAGAGCGCGATGATGCCATAGAGGATGAACTGTTTTCCTTCGGCCCGCTTTTCCTCCTCCCCTCCCTTCGTCACGTAGAGAAAAACACCCCAGAGAACTGCGAGAACGGTAAGCGCGATGATAAAGGGAACAAGTGCGTTTGCAAGTGCGCGCACCCGTCCAATGAGCTGGACGATGTTTTGCGGCGCCCCCTGCGGAGCAGAAACAGGCGGTTGAGCGGGTGGTTGAGCGGGTGGAGTAGTTGGTTGGGTGGGAGGTTGAGCGGGTGGAGTAGTTGGTTGGGTGGGAGGTTGAGCGGGAGGTTGAGCGGGTGGAGTAGTTGGTTGAGCGGGAGGTTGAGTGCCGGTCAACTGATCAAGGCCACCCACGCTTCTCCACCAATTAGGGTCGGTAATACGAAGGTTAACGACACTCTCGCCTCCGCTCGGAATCTGGGACTGTTGGTTGGGAACAGTCCCTTGATTCACCGTCGGAGTATAGGTGCAGGTCTGCTCGACCATGTTCTGCGGTGGCTCTCCAACGCATCCCGCTGGCTCCTTTGTTGCAACTGTGCGCGTTCGCTTGCGGGTAAACGGACACTCGGGGGGTTGCCAGTCATTGTTGTAGGTGAAAGTGCAGGCGGGAGGCGGGGCCTGACAGGTGTTTGAACTCAAAACCCAGTCGGTCCAGGTGGGACCAGGGCACGTTGACGAATGCGTGTAGATCTTCACCCCCTGCTCTCCTACGGCGCATGAGTTTTGATACGTTTCGGTGCTCGGGCGACACTCGGGAGCACAGGTGTTTGACTCCGTCACATAACTGCAGGCAGCATTCAGCTTTTCCTTGATGATACCTCCCTGCCCCAAAGGACACGAGATGTTACGCGTCGCGGGAAGCGTACAACTTTTAGCTCCGCACTGCTGTGTAAGAACCGGCGAACCCCAGCATCCTTCGGGAGATTCGGAAAGCTTTTCGCGAGTCTGAACATTCCCCGCGCCGCAAGAGCCCCAATCGGTGTAGGTGTACGCGCAGGCGGAACGGTTCGTCACGTTGACCCGAAGTGGAGAGGAGCAGTTGGGCGATTCAGCCCACTCCTGCACGGTGTTCGTGTAGTCTACGCACAGGCGGATATAGTAGGCGCCAGCCGAAATAGTTCCGTCTTCCCCCCACACCACGTCTTCAAGCGCTCTCCCGTTCGTGTTCGCCGGGATCGGACTTGTGTCGGCAAGTTTGATATCCGAAGCGAGAATGACCCACGGGGGATTCGCCGAAGGATCGGTGAGCGTGAGCTCATAGACGCTGACAAAAGTGCCCGGGGCCGGAACATCCGGCTGTCCTCCGCTGTTGCTCGCCGAGCCCTTGAGCCGGATGGGGAGATTGGCCACGAAATCATTGCCAATCGTGGTGCCGACCGCGCTCACCGGATCCGCAATAAGGTTCGGTTTGCCGACTGTCGAACCGACCTGCGCCGTAAGAACGTGTGGGGACTCAATGAAAACCGCGCGCGGTACGACCACGCCCCCGATGAAGAGCATGGCAATAAGCGCAACAGTGTGACCGATACGCATAATGGTTATTCAATGATATCGACTGCAACCGCGCCGGAACAGAAAAGGCCTTCGGGAGCTTTGGTGCTCCGGACGCAGAAACGGGCACGCCACAGGCCGGTTCCTCCCTTCCATGAATAAAGGCTTGAAACGGAGCCCTCCGGCTCGACCGGTGGGAACTCCACCTCGACCCAATCGTTGAATGGCCCCGTCGCGACGGCGTATTGCCACAGCCCTTTGACCGGTTCGGAATATCCTTCCCCGATGTTAGAAACTTTGACCGAAAGTTGCATATCCCCCGCGCGCAACCTACCCGCGCCGGCGCTCGTCCCACTCCACTGCGGAACGGAAAGAGAAAGGCGCGCCTCTCCGCGCGCAGGCGCTTCCGGCAAAGCGCCGCTTCCGCGCACCTCGATCGCAAGCGGCGGCGAGCAGTTATCCGTCTCATTGGTCTCCACGACGAGGTTGTCTGTATCAACACAAAACACAAATCGCCACATGCCCCGCTTTGCTTCGAACGAATATGTCATATCGGCTGATGCGCCGGGGTTGAGTATCGGCACCTCGGCGGTCGCGAGGTCGGAAAGTTCGCCGCCCGGAGAAGCAAATTTGATCACACTCTTAAACGCACCCGCAACAGTATCTCCCGTCCGTTCAATGGTTCCTCTAAGCGAAAGAGGGCCTTCCATATACACGCCGCTCCCTGCGCCCGTGCCATTTTCCACCTGAAACGGTGACGGGATAAGATTGACGCCGATATGTGCGTCTCTCTGCGGCTCCGCAACGCTTTCTCCGGAGGTTTCTCGCGCTGGCATTTCTGACTTCCGCGTAATGCGGGAAATGATATTCCCGACGGCATCGGTGACGGCGGTAACGGCGCGAGAAAGAAACGACGGGATCGAGGTGGCTGTGGATGTAGCCGTGGCGTTTACAGTCGTTGTCGCTGTGCGTGCGGTAGTCGTTGCGCGTGCACCAACACCTCCTTCGCCTGTGGAAGTTGTCGTGGCAGCGAACGTTGCGGTGGTCGTGACGACATGCGGCGTCGTGGTTGCAGAAAGCGGGGTAGTCGTTGACGTGCGTGGAGTCGTCGTGGCTACGCCAAACGAAGTGGTAGTCGCCGTTGTTGTTGCGAAGGCACTTCCGGCAATCCCCCAAATCTCGCCCCATGGGTCATCGGAGTCAAAACTCTCGACGATGAGGTACGAGGGATCCGCGGCGCCTCCCGTCGCTTGCGCCTCCTGCCCGCTTCCGGCGTCCGCGGCGCGGCGGCTCTCTGGGGTCACGGTGGACTTTCGCACTATGCGGTTCCCAACCGCGTTCGGCGCGGCAGTAGTAACTTCTGTAGCACCGCCCCCCCTTGGACAGTTATAAGAAACGGCTTCAAAATTTTTGAGTTGCGCCTCCGCTTCTTTAAGCAGGCGCTCATACTCTGCTTTCTTCTTCTCGTAAAACTCGCGATTTTTCGCAATGCCCACCAGAAGCTCTCCTAAAAGATACGAACTGGGAACACAATCCCCCGCAAACACCTGGTTTCCGAACGTCACTGTGCTTCGGGTAAACTCTCCTAATCCGCCTATACCGATTTGCGCAGAGGCCCATCTATCCTGCACCGCGCAGGCCTGTGTTTTCCCGTCGGCGCCACGCTCAAATGCGACGGAAAGCGAAATGGCATCCTTGCCAACTTCGGGCGACGTGTGAAATCGTTTGAACGCTGTCTCCGTTACGAGGACGAAGTTACCGTTAAGCATCGTCTTGAGCGTTTTCAAGCGTCCTATCGTATTATTGGTCACTTTGCCTCGGCTCCCCGCGGACTCGCCTTGAAAGACTTTATGCGTTTCGCCTATGTCCAGCTTCGTTTTCGCCGCTGCCTGCGCAAGCTCGGATGTCGACTCCGTATACATCTTTTCTTTGACCGTCCCACTTACGCCAATCGGCGCTTGTTCGCTCTTCACGCGATTCTGCGGGTCGGTAATACACGCGAGCGCGACGGCGCCGATGTGGTGATAGATGGACTCCTCTTCCACTCCGGAGGGAAAGAGAACGAAAGCGGTCTTGTCGAGTGTCCTCATATCCCGCGCCTCCCGCTCTGAAAGCGTCATGGAGTTGAGAAAACGCTCGAGTACGGCGACGCTTTCTTTCAGGTCTTCAATTTTTTGCATGAGCAAGGTCGCCTCGGCAAGCCCCTGCGCGCACCGCGCTTCTTTGGCCCACCCTTCCCGCATCGGGGCGGGATTTTCCGCAAAAACCCGCCGACCACTCGCGTCAAGACACTGCTCCGGCTTCTCTTTCTTCACACCTTGCAAGACCGCCTCAAACTCCACCGGCGGAACGCGCGCTTCGGCGCCGCGAACGATTACCTGTGTTCCTGACTTAAACTGCGCCGCCCGCGCCGCGGCAACGAGCGCACCACTTCCTTCTCCTCCCTTTTCCAAAATGGAGAGACGAGAAAGGGGGTCACGGAGCAACGCAAACAGCCGCTCAAACGCGCCCGCCGCCTGCACGCCCTCTTTTATCACCCCGCTCATCGCCGCGCACTCGGGGAAATATGACTTGGGGTCGCCGCCCTTGATAGCGGCGAGAATCCAGCCGCAGGAGACAACATTGAACATTTCGGGCCGTTTTTCTACTTTTACAGGTCCTCCCATAATGCTCGCAAAAGCAGGGCGGTAAAAATATTGTAACTCGTCGATTTTGGAGCCTGGCGGCAAAGTGGCATAGGGACGGCCAAATGAATCTAATTCACTCGCGTTGGCTGCAACGCCTGAAATTATATAATCGTAAGAACATCCTTTATACTGCACTGCGTCATACAACCGGTTGTTATACTTGTAGCTCGTATAGGGGTTAAGCGCGCAATTGGTGAGAAAGAGTGGAACATTAGTTACGCGTTTCCCTTGATAGTCGGGGTCGTATGTATACTCATCATTTAATCCCGCAAAAGTATGTCCCCATTCATGAACATACGTGCGGGGAGGTTGACTGCCTCCTATGACCGTTCCCATCCTACCGGCTGAATCATTTTGCATTGCAATGCCATTGCCGAAACTTTTATTGATAGTTGTGAAAATCATGCCCGTATCTCCACAGGAGGAATTCCCGATAATTGAGAGCAGGCTTTTGTTATGTAGGTCGAGAGTATACGGGAGAGGGTGCTCGGGGTCCCTATCTTTTAATCGTCGGGCCATAATGGCCTCGAATGGATTCAGTTCTGTTCCGACCACTGGTTTGAGATCAACAAAGTAGGAGAAAAAGATTTTGTATTGGGGAAGCGCCATCGGGTTAATACGCTGAAACCCTTCTTCACGCACTTTGTCAAAATGCTGCACTCGTTCGGAAAGTGGAATAATGTCGCTGCCACCAGTGCCTGCATACGTCCCGATAAGCCGGTGGTTTCCGCTTCCCCAGATGGGCACACAGAGGTTGAAAGATATCTGCTTTTCCGTTCGCTCAACCGCGCCGTCTTTTTTGGTGCGGTTGGCAACAACCAGAAGCGGGGTTCCCGAAGTAACCGAATTAATCAAGGCCTTCAATTTGACTTCTGTTGCCGTAATCCCGTGCGTCCACCCTGGGATCTTCCACTCATAAACCGGCTGTCCTGATTCATTCCAGCGCCCGTTCCACCTTGCCGTGCTCGGGCCAACAAGTATCCATGATCCCTCATCAACATAGGGCCTCACTGCCGGAATAGTCCACTGCTGGTAGACAAAGGCATCTTCGATAAAGAGCTGGAAGGGCAGGGTGGTCGGCGGGTCAACTTTCTGAATCATCGTGCCATCATCATCGTACTGTGGCAAACAGTACTCGTTTATAGTCGGAACAATAGTTACAACAAGGTCATAGACAGGGGTAACCGAAATCTCACCCGAGATTTTGCGCTTGCCACGAAGTTCATCTTTCTCAAAATCAGGGTCAAGAGTGAGCTCAATCTTCGGCGAGTTATCCGTGTTTTGGGCAACGCCTGTAAAAATCTCCTTCGGGTCGGAACAGTACCGCGCGTATGGTTTTGCGGTTCCGGCGTTCACGGCAAGAGGCGCTACGAGAAATACGGTGGCACACGCGAGGAAAAAGAGACGCTTCATTAGAGAATAGTGTACAAAAAAAGGGGCCGTTCCGCCAACGGCGAAACGGCCCATGAAATCTATCGTTGTGCTCGTGCGAGTGCAAGAAGCTCCCGCGCCTCCCGCTCCATCTCCTTCCTTATGAAGGGGTCGGACGGAAGTAGGAACTCCCCGTGCGGACGAAGCAGGATATACCTGCACTGTCCGTCCACATAAAATCCGAATACGGCGCAGTCAAGTGGCACAATCGCGCCCTTTTGAGGTCGAAGCGCCGAGACCTCGAATTTCCCGCCGAAAGCGGAAAGCGTCGTCGGCCGATAAAACTGCCACGTCGTCGGCCGATGCTCCTGTCGCGAAGACAGAAAGGCGACAAGGAGAAAAAAACATGCGCAGACAAGCACGACAAGGAACTTTTTCACCCTTAAACTGTAACACCAGAACGTGAATAAGTCAAGACATTGCGAGGCGAGTTCTCCTCTAAAGGGTTTCTTCGGCTTCTATAAACTCATCCAGCTCCCCCGCAAGCACCTTGTCCACCTGCGCGGTTTCGACGCCGGTGCGATGGTCTTTCACCATTTTGTACGGATGAAGCACGTAGGAGCGTATTTGGCTTCCCCACTCGTTTGAAGTCGTTTTTGAAATCTGCAAACCCTTTTCTTTCGCGAGCCGTTCTTCCTCGCGCATCTTAAAGAGTTTTCCCTTTATCATTTGAAGTCCCTTTTCTTTGTTTTGGGCAAGCGAGCGCTCGCTTGTGACATGGACGGAAAAACCGGTGGGCGTATGCACGATACGCACCGCCGTCTCGCGCTTGTTGACATTCTGCCCCCCGGGTCCGCCGGATTTTGCGGTGGTGATTTCCAGCTCGCTCTCCGGAATCTCAACGTGCTTATCGGTCGGCGCGAGTTTTGGAATCACCTCTACCATTGAAAAGCTGGTTTGGCGTTTCTTCTGCGCGTTAAACGGGGAAATACGTACAAGCCGATGCACGCCACTTTCGTTTTTAAGCGTGCCGTACGCGTTCTTACCCAGTAACTCAAAGGAGATATTTCGCCAACCCCCATGGTCGTTCTCATTGCCGTTCACGCAGGAAATATCAAGTCCGTGAGTAACGGCATATTTTTGGTACATACTAAACAGCATCCCCGTAAAATCTTCGGCATCATCCCCTCCCGCGCCGGAAAAAATTGTCATAATCGCATCGCCTCCGTCAAAGTTCTCGCTGTCGCCGCCTTTTTTGAGTTCATTATACTCGCGCACGATTTGTTGAGCCTTTTCCTTGTCAGCCCAAAAATCCCCACCTGCCATAAGCGCTTCTATTTCTTTTATGCGCTCTTCTCGCTCGTCAGCCATAGTGCTCAAAGTATACCAAAAAGTGACTCACGTGCTTTAGCATTAGTGTGCGGTCGCACACTAATGCTAAGCGTCGAAGGATTCATCAGTTCATATCCTTCTTCTTGAGGAATCCAGTAAGCGCCTGCATGATTTCGAGCGGGACGGTGAAGACGACGGTGTTGGACTGGTCGGACGAGATGTCGTTAATGGATTGGAGAGTGCGAAGGTGAAGCGCGCCGGGGACTTCGGAGAGTTTTCGGGCGGCTTCGGCCATATTCGTTGATGCCGCAAGTTCGCCTTCGGAGTTGATGATAACGGCGCGTTTCTCGCGCTCTGCTTCTGCCTGCTTCGCAATAGTGCGTTCCATCGTCTCCGGCAGCCGGATATCCTTAAGTTCTACGTTCAGAACCGAGAGGCCCCATGAGCCGGCTGTTTCAGCGACAATCTCTTTGATGCGGTCTGCAATCTTGTCACGTCCGGCGAGCAGTTCATCAAGCGATGCCTCGCCGACCACATTGCGCATGGTAGTCTGCGCGTATTGGCTCATTGCGTAGCGGAAGTTTTCTATTTCCAAAATCGCCTTTTCCGCAGAAGTGACGCGATAGTAGATGACCGCGTTCACCGTGATAGAGACGTTGTCGCGCGTAATCGCGTTCTGGTCAGGAACGTCGACGGCCTTGGTGCGCATATCCACCCGCTCGTACCCCTGAATAATCGGCCAGACAAGGCGCCAGCCCGGCTCCATCGTCTTGTAGTATTTACCGAACAAGAACTTGAGCCCCCGTTCGTATTGATTGATTTGCCGTATTGAGATAAGTACGACGACCACGACGATGATTGCAATGATGTACCACATAATTGTTAACTTACTACTAACAACTTACAACCGACAACTTCTGCGGAGCCGATGGCCAGAATTGCACTGGCGACGCCCACTTTACGAAAGTGGTGCTCTGCTAACTGAGCTACATCGGCATTTTTACCAATAAACGCGCTTCTTTTCTTCTCTTACTCAAGACACGGTTTTTTCTCCCGTTTCCACGGTTTAATCCAGCATAGGTAGGACTTAGTGCGTCGCAGTTTGGGCAAACTAATCGAAGATTGGTTTCGCTATTATTACGCCAATTACCGTCAATGTGGTCCGCAACTAGAGGGACTTCATTAGTTTTTTGGTTAGTTTGCGACCAACCACACATGGCACACTTGTTTTCAAATTTTCTACGCAAGTAACGCTTTATATATTTTGAGACCAAACCCAAACTTTGCAACCCATTCACTTTGCCGGTCTTCCAATCTTGAATGTATAACTTATATTGATACTCTTGCTGACACCTGTTGCCGCAATATTTATACCGAGCGCGAGGCACTTCTTTACCGCACATCGGACAGTTTTCTCTCGGTAGTCTAGGCATCGGCATACACCATAATGATATGCCTATGGACGACCACTGTCAAGAATGAAGTTGGTTGTGATTTCAATCAATTACTTCTACCGGATACACGAAAATCGGCGGTTCTTCGTACGGATGCGCTTTCTTTATAGCCGAAATCACGCGGTTTATCAACCGCCGTTCGCATTGCATCGTGATGCGCTCCTCTTTCACCTCCTCCAGTTTCCCGACTTTTCCAATGGCGGGTTTTGCTCCTCTCTCCGGTCTGAATCGCCCGACGCCTTTCACGCTAAAGGAGCACTGTGTGTAGTTGCCGACCCTTCCTGCGCCGGCCTCCCCCATCGACTGTCGCACTTTTCCAGCGTGCGTTTCGGGTACGAAAGTCTCAATGGCCACCGCACCCCTTTCATTTTGCTTTATCGCAACAACCTCTATCTCCACTTCGCACCCTTTGCGCACCGTACCGCTGATTTCGATAAACGTCGAAGCGGGTTTCGCGTTCGCAAAATACTTGTTCCGGATTTCCGATATTTCTTTGAATCGAGAAATGTCGGTTGTGTAGATATTCGCCTTCACCACATCGTCAATTGAAGCTCCGGCTTCTTGCAAAATTGCCCCGATTTTCTTGAAGATGAACTCTGTCTGCTTTTTGAAATCCCCGGGGGCAACCGGTGTCCCATCTTCATGTCGCGCAATTTGCCCGGTCACGAAGATGACCGTGGAATCACCTATATCAATACTCATGCCGGGCGAGTAAAACCCCGTCACCGGCGCTCCGCCTTTTGAATTGAGACTTTTTCTGGTCACTTGTTTTCTTTCGTGAATGAGTAAAAATTCTTTGTTTGTGCAAAAGGGTCATCAGTGGAGTTCTTCAAGTCCGGGATGAGTTCGCGTAGAAGAGCCGTAGTTTTGAGCGAGGTTTCTTGAATTGCCTTTTCAACATCATCCGATGTCATCCCCTCGATATCTGGAAATCGGTTCGATTCGTCCGCCGGAAAAAGTGCGCCTCCTACACCGACCGGCCCGAACCGACACTCGCCGCCTTTTTTTAAGACTCGGCGGATTTCCTCGAGAAAGTGCTGTACTGCGACCTTGTCGACGGCGGCATGAAGGGGCACACTCGCGTGTGACACGACAACATCAAAGCTTTCATCCGCAAAAGGAAGATGCTTGGCATCGCCTTGGACATACCCCTCTTTCTGAAAAATGGGTTCGTCTCTGTCGTCGAGTGGCTTCGGATCAAGGGACACTATTTCGACTCCTCTTTTTCGAGCCGCGGCTCCAAATTCAGCTGAACCAGCACCTATATCGAGAATGCGTTTCCCTTCTAGGGCCTCCCATGAAAAACCGAGCCGGCCAAGTATGTACTCTGCCCGAGCCTCTACTTCAGAATCCGCAGAGTCTTGTTTGTCTAAACCGCTTGGTATACCCTCCATGAAGAAATGAAACGTCTTTAACTTACAACTCACAAGCTTCTAACTTGAAACTAATCGTGAGCCGATGGCCATCCTCTGCTCGCTTCGCTGCGCTCTACGAACCCCCGGTTCTCAGCGCTCGAAGACTCACTGCTCTCCGACACTGGGAAACTACAGTTTCCCCGACCCCCTTCGCCAATTCTGGCCCTCGCAAAGCCGATGGCCAGAATTGCACTGGCGACCTACCCCTTCGCTTACACCTCATCTTTTTCTATACATGAGGACTAGACTGTATCTTTGCGCCAGAGGCGCACCCTTGTCAGTCGTTCGGGCTCGACATAAGTCGGCCACGGTCTCGTCTCGCTGTTTGGCGGATTTTGACCGTTATTCGGGATTCACCGTAATGTTGCCATTAGGGTGGGCAGAGACAAAAGCGTCCACCATGGGGTTGCTCTACTATCTGAGCTACATCGGCATTTTAAATTTTCAGCTTCTTTAGGTTAGTATATTTAGCTGATATTATCAATGAGCTTGCAAATTAACTCCTTGAGCCGAGTGTTGTTAAAATAAACCATAAGTACGCCGTATTCAGACTTATACCTATATGTTCCCCTGCCTCTAATCTTTGAAACAATAACTTTGTAAAATTGATGCCTTTCTACTTTCAGTTCCCGCATCCAGTAAGACAACGCACTAGCTGGGGAGATGTCATTGAAAATCTGTACTCCAAATCTAAGTCTGGTTTTGTTAATACCGAAACTGGTTTCCAAGAATTCGATGAACTTTCTTATAAGACGAACGTCCGTATTCCCAAGACGCAATCCGCCTTTTCCTCTTTTTAGCCCTTCCCCCCAATATAAACCTAAGCCCATTCCATAGAGAATTGCCCCCTGCAGAGTACGCGGCCTTTGTAAACAAAACGGGTCGCCGAGAGGATTTCTAAGTTGGTATATCGCATCGGAAATAGTTCGCTTTTGAATGTTGTGCTTTGCAAGCCAATAGTTGATTTTGTTCTGTGAACACTTTAAATCCTTTGCGATGCAAGCAACAGATTGTTTCTTAACTATGTACTTTTCTAATAGAAATCCTTTTAACATAAGGAGAGACTAGATACATGTGTGCCTAGTCTACCATATTGGGAAAGAGAAAACGAATATGGATAAACTATGGATTGGATGCAATGAGGCTTGTGACGCTTGAAAGATATGCGACACCGTTTGCGAGCGCGGTTTTTCCTTTGGTCAAACTTCCGGTAAACTCCGCGCTTCCCTGCTCTTCGATGTAGGCACCCGCGTTGCGGAGTTGCTTCGACGCCTCCAAAAACTCGGTGAGTGCGCGTACAAGGTCGTCGACTTTTGCCTGATAGGTGCTTGGAGTTCGGTTTGCGCGAAGGTCTCCCGTTTTGTTCTTTGCTTCCTCAAAGAGAATCTTGCCTTGACTTACATAAATGAGGGCGGTTACATCGCGTTTTCCGTTTATCTCTGTAACCGCGTTGTCGAGCAGTTCCTTCCCTCTCTGGGCCATATCGCGATAAGCCCTAAGCTCGGTGAAGAATTTCTGCTTGCTCTCCTTTTCAACCTGAAGCATAAGCTGCTGTGCCCGCGCTTGTTCGGTCTGGAGTGCGGCCTGTTTTGCGTCGGCTTCCTTGCGCGACGCCTCAAGCCGCGCCTCTGCCGCGGCAATCTCCGCTTGTTTTCGCGCGACGGTCTGCTCCGTCTGCATAAGACTGCTCTCTAGCTTCTGCCGCGCGGCCTCGGTCTCCACGCGCTTTTCCTTCTCCTTCGCCGCCTGGTTCTCAAGCGAAGAAATCGTGACCGCGGTCTGGTGCGCCAGAGAGGCCGCGCGCGCCTCGGCCTCTTCATAAAGTCCTTTCGCCTCTTCGTAGTATTTGAACGCGGGGTCGGTGAGCGCAGTGCTTCCGCGCAATAACGCGCCGGCGTCAGCAAACCGTTCGTCCTTTGCCGCATACTGCGCTTTGCGGAACGTATCTTCTGCCACCAAAAGCCGAGCCGCGCGCGAGATTTTCTCTGCGAGCTCCGGCGCAACTTCCCCTTCCTTGCGAAGTGCTTCGGCGGCCCCAAGTGCGGCAAGGTAATCTCCCGCCTCAAGATTGTGTTCGAAGGCGGCGGTAAGGGAGCGCGTATTCACCTGCGTGACAAGATAGTAGCCGCCCGTAACGACCCCCGCGAGGACAAGAAGGACGCCTAGATACTTGAATGCGAGGCGAAATATCATGCGTACAGTATACCTTTTCGGACACTGTCCAAAAAGTGAGCGGAACACTTTCGGTTCCGTACTTCACACCCTACATACAGGCAGTGAGCTTGTCGAACTGCGCGGCTGACCGGATTTGAACCGGCGATCTTCTCCGTGACAGGGAGACGTGTTGGACCGGGCTACACCACAGCCGCATTAACTATAGGAATGTAACAAATTTGAAGACCAAATACAAACCCCGCCGAGAGGCGGGGTTTGTTGGTCAAAAGTTATTTCTTCGGACCGGAACACCCTTGGCAACCTGCGTTGCCGCAGTTACCGCAGTTCTTCGGTGCAAGTTTCTTCATAGTAGAAAATTACTACGAACTAATGCTTACCTTCCGAAACTTACTTCGTGAAGTGCTTGGTCTTCCCGGAGAGATGTTTGCTCTTTCCCGAAAAGTGCTTCTGCTTGTTCTTCTGCATAGTAGTGTGAATGTAGTAACAGTTAATGCTACTAACGGCGGTTAGCTGGGACGCCGCCCATGTAACCGCGCCATAAGAGTAACAACTTTGGGAGTGTTTTACAGAGGATAAAAAAGTAGCGTCACGTCGCGCACAAAAAGCAAGAGAGAGGGGCAGAAAATGGCTACAGTCTCTTAGAGCGCGGACAACCGCTTTCCTCTTGCCAAAGTTGTCAAGGAAGTGACATAGTATTGGTCCTGTCTCGCACACTTCTTATGCTGTTATTCTTAAGAATAACAGCATAAGAAGTGTGTCGTAGGGGTGGTCTGCGGAAGCCGGACCACCTCTTACTAGCGAAAACGTACTGATGCCGGTGAATGGAGTTGAACCATTTTTTAGGGTTTATGAGTCCCTCGTTCTACCGTTGAACTACACCGGCGCGGATTTACTATATAAAACTTCATCTTGCAAAACAATCCGCGAGAGGCGGATTGTTTTGCTCCTTGTTGCGGGGCCGGGAATCGCACCCGGAATCTCAAGGTTATGAGCCTTGCGAGTTACTGTTACTCTACCCCGCGATGAAACCGTAGTCTACCCCAGAAATCAAAAATGTACCAGCGTTTTTAAACATACTTAAACTCCCGAAATACTTCTTCGTAGAGGCCGATAACGCGTTTCGCTTCGCGTTCCGTGAGCGTAAATGCCGCTCCTTCGTGGGCGACGCGGTTGCGGACCGCGTGCGCCTCCCATGCCTTTTGAAGGGATGTAAAGTCGCTTGCTTCCACCGACTTTAACTTCTCCCCGAGCGAATCGCCATGGTACCCCATGTTCGTCACCATTTCAGAAAGCAGAACGTCGGCCTCCAACACCGCGAGACGCCAGTCGCTTTCCCGCGGTGACGAGAGATGCTCGAGAATGCGCTCGAAGCGCTTGGTGGTGGTGCTTGCAGGTTGCACATCCTGGCCTCTTGCATGTCCGGTCTCCGCCGCTTCGTCGGGATGATCTTCATGCCGCGTCTGTTCCTCAATCTGCTCGATACGAAAGAAACAGTAGGCGATACCGGTCAAAAAAAGAAGCGAGACCACCGTGGAGAACGGCCGCACAAATTCGACGCCGCTGGGAAAGGCGGTGATGATCCCCTCCCATGAAAGGTCGGAGATGAAAAGATATATCCACTCGAAAATTGCGTTAAGGTCCATACAGTGATACGGAGGGGTCGCACAACGACACACCCGATACTCCACTATGGTACCAGAAAGAGCGCTTATTGTTGAGCCGACTCAAACAGTGTGCCAAGCATAAAAAGCCGGCGATCGTTGCCGTACGCCGCCATGAGCTGGAGCCCGAGCGGAAGCCGTTTTCCTTCCCGATGCGCGTATCCGGAGGGGATGGAGATGGCGGGAATCGCTCCCATATTCGCGACAATCGTGAAAATGTCCGCCACGTACATCGAGAGCGGGTCTGTCATCTTCTCGCCGAGCTTGAAAGCGGGAGTCGGCGTCGTCGGCGTCGCGATGACATCTACCTCTTCAAACGCCGCCGCAAATTCCCGTTCGATCTGTATGCGGACGTTGATTGCTTTCCGGTAGTAGGCATCGTAGTAACCGGATGAGAGTACGAAGGCGCCAAGCAAGAGCCGTCGTCGCGCTTCCTTCCCGAATCCTCCAGTTCGCGTCTGCAGATAATCGCCGAGAAGACTCTCTCCCTCTCTGTACAGCCCGTATTTGACCCCGTCGAAACGCGAAAGATTGGTCGAAAGTTCTGCCGGCATGACGACGTAATACACCGCGAGGGAGTGCGGAACGGTCGGGAGCGAAATATCGGTAATCGTGCAGCCGAGCGCTTTCAGTCTTTCTATGGATTGATTAAAATTCTCCAACACATCGGCGTCAATGCCTTTCATTTCCAAAAAGTTTCTTGGTACTCCTACCTTCAGTTTAGTTGTTGGTTGTTGCCTGCCCGCCGATTGGCAGGCGGAGTCGTGGGTTGTTGCCTGCCCGCCGATTGGCAGGCGGGGTAGTTCTACGGACGTGCTATCAAGCGGATCGCGCCCTTTGACACAATCAAAAAGAATCTCTGCGTCTTCGACGGTTTTCGCTATGGGACCGGCGATATCGAGCGAGTTCCCCATGGCGATGAGGCCACTTCGGGAAATACTTCCGTAGGTGTTCTTCACTCCGACCAAGCCGCAAAATGACGCTGGCTGACGCACCGAGCCGGCGGTATCGGTGCCAAGCGCCCCAAGCGCCATACCAGCCACGACTGCGGCGGCGGCACCTCCGGAGGAGCCGCCGGGAACGCGGGAGGTGTCGTAGGGGTTTTTCGTGGATCCAAACGCGCTCGTCTCCGTCGAACTTCCCATGGCGAACTCATCCATGTTGGTACGACCGAGAAGTATGGCGCCTGCCTCTTTGAGTTTCCGAACAACGGTCGCGTCGTATGGCGCGATATATCCTTCGAGAATGCGCGAGGAGGCGCTTGCACGTTCTCCTTTGACGAGAATATTGTCCTTGAGCGCAATGGGAACGCCAAATAAGTTGGAAAGTTGCGCACGCTGTGCTGCTCTCAAGTTTTTAAGTTTCAAGTCAGCCGCCTTCGCCTGTTCGAGCACGTTCGCATATACCTCAAGGTAGGCGTTCAGTTCCTTGTTTTTTTCCTCAATGCGCTTGAGACACGCCTGAACAAGTTCAAGCACAGTAAAATCCCCCCGCATAAGAGCATCGTGAGCGTCTTTTATCGTAAGAGAGGAGGGGTCAATCATACTGAGTATTAATCAGTCAGTTACTAATGCTACAAGTGCTTACGAATCGGAATCTTATTCGTAAGCATTCGCAGTATTCGTTCGTAGATTGGTACTTACTAAAGTATCTTTTTCACCTTCACGTAATTTCCCTCGCGTTTCGGCGCGGCGGAAAGGAGCGTTCCCGTATATATGCCGCTTTCATGCGGCTCCGTATCTTCGCGCAGGACATTGACCGTTGCGACAATCGAACGTGCGTCCTTTTCGGTGTGTTCTGCTATCTTGTTTATCGCCGCAACGTACTCAAGAATCGAGTCGAACTCGCCCCGCATTTTCTCCTTTTCCTCGGGAGTAAGGGAAATGCGCGAGAGCGTTGCAAGTTTCTCTATGTCCGCAATGGTGACTGACATGCGGGACATGCTAACACGGCCTTCACTGTTTCCACAACGTCATGTGTTGACAAGTGTTGTCAAATGTGAGACATTCTTCTTCAGTGGGGAAAGAAAAAAATCGCTACGCAAGGAGGCGTGGCACAGAAACAACAACACAAAGGAAAGTACGCACATGTGCAGAAAAAACAAGCCGAGCTTCAGACGCGGCGACCGGGTAGTCGCCGAACAAACCGTGATTTCGCTGAACGCCAAAGGGGGAAAGCGCGAAAAGGTGACCTCCGGGATGACCCTCACCGTAACGGTGAACCCCCGTTGGGAAAACAAGCGATGGGTTTTTGTCTTGTCAAACGGTTTTAAGTTCGTTGCTGCCTTTTTCAGGAAGGTCGCTGAAGGAATTGGCCGCTATTGCAGGCGGCACAGAAGGAATGTGTACTATCGCCGAGCTTACGCAACAGCGTAACTCGAAAGGTTTGGGAGAGGCTGATAGGGTGTCAGCCTCTGTTTTTTTGCCTATCTTCTACCATCCTCAAAAACCCTGTTTCATTAAGAACCTGTACTCCAAGCTCCCGCGCCTTCTCAAGTTTTGACCCTGGATTCTCCCCTGCCACCACATAACTTGTCTTCTTCGATACCGATTCTGACACTTCTCCACCGAGCGCCTTTACCTTCGCCTTCGCTTCATCGCGTCCGAGAGACGAGAGCGTTCCGGTAAGCACGAATGTTTTGCCATGAAGTGGGAGCTTCGAGGTATCGCGAACCTCTATGTTTGCAAGCTCAAGATGCGAAAGAAGCCGGCGCACGAGTGCGCGGTTTTCCTTCTCGGCGAACCAATCCACGATTGCTTTCCCGACCACGGGACCGATGCCGTCGATGCATTCAAGCTCCTCAAATGTGGCATCCTGTATCTTCCGAAACAAGCCGAAATGCTTCGCGAGGTCCTCCGCCGTTTCCTCCCCGACCTGCGGGATGGAGAGCGCGACAATAAGTCTTTGCAGTGTGGTATGCCGCGCCGTTTCAATGGACACAAGCAGATTATCGACCGACTTTTCGGCGAATCGAGGCAGTTTAAGGAGGTCGCCGCGCTTCAGGGTGAAAATATCGTCAAACGACGCGATGAGCTTCTCATCGAGCAGGAGGTCGACAATTTTCGGCCCCAGCCGCTCGATATCGAGCGCGCGCTTCGACACGAAGTGGTAGAACTTGCGCCGGAGGATGGCGAACGAGCTTCGGTCGACGCAACGCCACGCGGCCTCGCCGGGGACGCGCTCGATGCGCCCGCTCCCGCCGCACGCACTTACGGTCGTGGGCCACCGAAACGGTTTTTCCTTTCCCGTGCGCATGTCTTTCACGACGGCAACGACATCGGGAATGACATCGCCTGCCTTCTGAAGGATAACGGTGTCCCCTATACGCACGTCGAGACGCTTGATCTCGTCTTCGTTGTGAAGTGTCGCGCGCGAGACGACCGAACCCGCGACAAGAACCGGTCGCAGGTGCGCCACGGGGGTTACAACGCCGGTGCGCCCCACTTGAAACGCGATATCCTCGACCACGGTCGTCACCTGCTCTGCGGGGAATTTGAATGCGATGCCGAAGCGCGGCGCCTTGCCGGTGTAACCGAGGGCGTCTTGATACGGACGTTCGTCAACCTTAACCACAATACCGTCCGCGAAGTAATCCTCCCTGGGCATTTTTTTCTTCCATTCTTCCCAATAACGGATAACTTCCTCCATCGTGGCACAGTGCCGAAAATGCGGATTCACCTTAAAGCCAAGTGTTGTGAGCCGCTCAAGTTCTTCGAACTGACGCGTCGGTGCGTCTCCGCCGGAGATGTCATAAACGTAGGTTTCGAGTTTTCGGGACGCGGCAACACTCGGGTCGAGCTGGCGAATAGAGCCTGCGGCGACATTGCGCGGATTCGCGAAAGGTGCCTGCCCTGCCGCCGTGCGCTTTGCGTTGAGTTCCTCGAGTGTACTCTTGCGCATCCACACTTCCCCTTCGACGATGATCGAGACCGGCTCGCGCAAACGAAGCGGAACCGACTCGATTGTCTTGACGTTTTCCGTGACATTCTCTCCCACAACACCGTCGCCTCGCGTTGCGGCCGTGGTGAGCACCCCGCGTTCGTACTCAAGTACCACTTTAAGACCGTCTATCTTGTGTTCAACGGTGTATGTCGGCTTCTTGAAGTCCGACCTCTTTTCCGATTCGAGGTCGGACTTCGGATTCAGCATGCGCTTCACACGCGTGTCGAATTCACGCATTTCCTCGGGAGAAAATGCGTCATTGAAAGACCACTGCGTGACTTTGTGACGGACCTTTTGGAATGCGGGAAGCGGCTTTCCTGCAACGCGCTGTGTCGGCGAATCGGGAGTGATAAGCTCCGGATACTCTTTCTCAAGCGATGCAAGCTCGTGCTTGAGAGAATCAAGGGCGGCTTCCGGCATCTCTTGCCGGTCAAGCACGTGCGTCAGGTAACGGTGATGCTCGATGGTCTTCCGCAACTTTTCGATGCGTTCTTCAATTTCTCTGGACATACGTGCCATACGTCTAACCTACCACCAACAACCTACAACTGACAACAGAAAGCGGCTCGTCTCTCGTAGGTGGTTGTCAGTCGTTGGTTGTTAGTATCTCACGCGTAGCGCCCGCTCCACCCGCGCGGGGTTCGCGTCGGTATTGCCGCAATTCGAGTCGTTCCGTCCGCGTGATTCTATGACCGTGCGCGCAGGACTCGATGTTTTTCCGACCTGTACCTCGGCACATGAATTCTCGGTAAGGCTTAACCGGAACGTGGTAGTCGCCTCGCGTGTGTTCCACACATAGGAGAGCGCCGCGCTCGCCCCGTTACACTGGATGGAATTGTCGGCGTCGCGCGGCGATGTCTGTGAATTCGGGAATGTCCCCGGAACGCGAAGGTCCCAGTAGAGCGCACACTCCGTACCGGTATCCGCCGCAAAAAACGCCGTTTCAGAGTCCTTGCCAGCCGAAGAGAGGATGATCTCCTTGACGGCAAGGTTTGCTATCGCGATGCCCAGGGAGAACAAAAGCGCGCCGACAAGCACGGCAAAGAGGAGCGTAAATCCAGCACTACTGCGTTGCCGCCATGGGTGTTGTCTGTAAGAAACGAAAAACATAGAAGATGAGCTATTTCCAATACCAGTTAAAGATCGTGCTATCAACTCGCACGTTCCGCGCTCCCACTCCCTCGTTCCACGTCACAATTGCTGTTATTCGCGCTTCCTTGTTGCGGGTGATTTCATCGACAAAGATACGCCGCGTGTAATCGGTCACTACCCAGTCAGAAGAAGAGCGGTCCATGCCGAAGAGGCCATAAAGATCTATATCCCCTCGGTTGGTATTTTGATAGATTGCGCAG
>Ga0233424_10000855_pt1 | contig 32377 bp, 34 predicted proteins | sample Watercolumn_Towu_FD_181011 | JGI IMG/M metagenome (GOLD analysis project Ga0233424, IMG submission 181011) | Freshwater microbial communities from Lake Towuti, South Sulawesi, Indonesia - Watercolumn_Towuti2014_125_MG | ecosystem: Environmental > Aquatic > Freshwater > Lake | place: Indonesia... | reverse complement strand
CCTCGCCTCCGGACTCCTCGGCGAAGAAGCCGCGGCGTTGCTGGGCGCCTTGGTGATCGCCGAGTTGTGGCATGCCACCACCGCCCGGTCCGGCATGAACGCGAATCGTCGTCGACCGGTCATGGCCTACCTGGATGAGTGGCAACACTTCCTGCACCTACCGACACCGATGGCCTCGGTCCTGGCCGAAGCCCGCGGCCTCGGGCTCGGCATGACACTCGCCCACCAGCACCTCGGCCAACTCCCCGAATCCGCCCGAAACGCGGTATTGAGTAACGCGCGTTTGCGAGTCATCTTCCAACTCCCCGCCGGTGACGCACGTCTGCTGACCAAGGAACTCGGTGGCCTGCTGACCGCTGACGATCTCCAGGGTCTCGGCGCCTACGAAGTCGTGACCCAGCTGTTCGCTGCTGGCAGTACCCAACCCGCGGCCACTGGCCGGACCCGTCCGATGGTCGCCGCGCTCGGCAGCAGTCACGATGTGCGCGCACAGTCGAGCGAACGCTTCGGCGTCGCCCGCTCGGACGTCGAGCATGCCATCCGCGCTCGCTCCGACAAGAGCAAGCCCAGCGATGCCGTCGGCCGTCGACGTGACGGAGGCACGAAGTGAGGCCGCCGACCACTTTTCCGGTCGCGTCGAGCACCAGAACGCAACCCACCTGTTCAGAGCGCACGGGAAGCGCGTTTCTCGCGACGACTCTCCGAGAGAAAAGCGTTGCGTTGGGGGTTGGGCGATGACGGCGCGTCGGTACGTGACGAAGCGGATCGTCGACCAGGTCGCCTCGCAGATGAGTGAGCGTGACCGCCGAGTGCTGGAGACGGTTGCTCGGTTGAACCTGGTCAGCGAACGTCAACTCCGCGTCCTGCGTGGTGCCCATTCGGCCAGTGAACGACGGCTGCTCCGTCTCGACCTCGCCAACCTCGTCGACCGCCAAGTCCTCACCCGACTCGACCGGCGTGTCGGCGGCATCAGGGCCGGCTCAGATGGCTACGTCTATGCCCTCGGCATCCTCGGTCAACGACTGGCTCGCCCAGGCAGTCACGTTCCTCGCACGCCGTGGACGCCGCTACCGAATCACCTGCGCCACGCCCTGGCCGTCAGCCAGCTCTACGTCGATCTACGTCTCGCCGCATCCGAAACGTCGAAGCTCTCAACCTTCGATGCCGAGCCATCGTGCTGGCGCCGGTTCTCCGGCCATGGCGGTGCTCGCTCGATCCTCAGGCCCGACGCCTACGTCACGATCCGGCTCGACAGTTTCGAGGACTGCTATTTCGTCGAGATGGACTGCGCCACCGAATCGACCCCCAGGGTTATCGGGAAGGCCAGGACCTACGTCCGCTACTACCAGTCCGGCCGTGAACAAGTCCGCCACGGGGTCTTCCCCCTCGTCGTCTGGGTCACACCCCAGCAGCGTCGCGCCGCCCAGATCACCGAGGCGTTGGCCAAGCTCGACGCTGACCACTGGCGCCTCTTCGCCGTCACCACCACCGACGATGCTGCGAAGCAACTGCTGGCCGGAACCTTTGTCGAGCAAGGAGCCGCGCGATGAGCGGTCCGACTCGTTGTCGGCCTCGACCGGTTGATATCAGCGACGACCCACGTTGCTGGGCACCGCTCGCACCGCGCATCTACACCCGGCGATCACGACCGACCGGGACCTCCGAGCCGTTGGCGGTGGTGCCACGTAATCGGGTGCTGGTCGGTGACGCCGCCACCCGACTGCGCCAGCTACCGACCGGGATTATCGATGCGGTCGTCACCAGTCCGCCATATTTCTTGTTGCGGGATTACGGCGTCGCCGGCCAGCTCGGCGCCGAACCCCACATCGATGACTACGTCACGGACTTCGTCGCGGTGGCTGACGAGATCGCCCGTGTGCTCAAGCCGACCGGCAGCTTCTGGTTGAACCTCGGCGACAGCTACTCCCGTGGTCCGCAGTACGGCGCGCCGGCGAAGGGCATGCTGCTGGCACCGGAACGCATCCTGCTCGCCCTGCACGCGCGGGGCTGGATCGTGCGGAACAAGATCGTCTGGTCGAAACCGAACGCGATGCCGACCAGTGTGCGTGATCGGCTGGCCTGCAGCTGGGAACCGCTCTACCTACTCGTGCGCAGCGAGCACTACCGCTTCGATCTCGACGCCATCCGCGAACCGCACCGCAGCAGCCGCACGCCTGCACGCCGCGCCCATCAAGAGAAGTACGCCAACCGACCGGACTGGGCCGGACCACTGGCCGGCGCCAACGACGGCCTCATCCGCGCCCGCGCCGAAGGACGTGTCGGTCACCCACTCGGCAAGAACCCCGGCGACGTCTGGACCATCGCCACCGCCGGCTACCGCGGCGCGCACTTCGCCACCTTCCCGCCTCGACTCGTCGAGCGCCCGTTCCTGGCCGCCGTCCCGGAACGCATCTGCACCACCTGCAGCCGTCCATGGAAACGCGACGCACTCCATCTCGTCGCGGACTGTGGTTGCAGCGCCGACTGGCGACCGGGGATCGTGCTCGACCCGTTCATGGGTGCCGGCACCGTCGCCGTGACGGCCGAACGGCATCGCCGCGACTGGCTGGGTATCGAACTGAACCCCGACTACGCCCAACTCGCCACGCAGCGCATCGAGAACGAACGCGCCAAGCGAGCACGTGACGGACCCATCGGCAAGCGCCGACGGGCGGCCTGAGCTTCTCGTCGGTGGCATGCGGCCATCTGCACCCACAGAAAACGTGATCGGCATCGATCACGGGTCGCACCACCACCGAGGAGGACGAAAGGAGGTGACACATGAGTGACACCACAGCCAAGGCCAAGGGTTACAAGACCTTGGCCATCCGCCTGGACGACGCCACGCACGCACAGCTGCAAGTCATCGCCAAGCTTCAGGAGACCTCGATCGCCGCTGAAATCCAGCAGGCCATCGAAGCCCACCTGCAAGCCAAACGCAGCGACAAGCAGCTGTCCGGCCGAGCCGCAGCGGTACTCGAATCGATCGAGGCCGAAGCCAAGCAACGCCAAGCGGCCATCGCCAGCCTCTTCGCCGAGAAGCCCGACGACGACACGTCGAAGCCGTCTCGTCCGAAGAGCACGCGTTCGTAGGCGCACCGCGCTTACGAGTCCCGTCGGCACCCCGGGCTGGGAAGTGTCGAGAGCAGATTCCGGAAGATCGCTACCAGCGACCTCCCGACGAATCACTCTCGACCTTCCCGCCCGGCAAACACACCACGCGAAATATGTAACGAGAACAAGGAGAACTGACTATGGAACGACCATCCATGGGCGCCGGACCCGAGACAACCGGCAACCGCTTCGAGCAGCTGAGCCTGTTCGACCAGCCACCACAACAGCAGCCGGTACCGCACGCCGAGCCAGTGGCAGATCACGCGGTCCCGTTCATCATTCACGACGTCATCCGCGGCCGACGCCTCGACGGCACATGCGGGAACCATCTTGCAACGCCGAACGACAGGCGCGAGGACCCGCGATGAACGAGCGCGACCCGAGCCTCGGCGCCGAGCACGAGACCAGTCACGAGGCCGAACCGACCACCCAGCCACGCATCTACGTGGCGTCGCTCGCCGACTACAACGCCGGGATCCTCCACGGGCAATGGATCGACGCCGCCAGTGATCTCGAAGATCTGCAGGCGGTGGTCAACGACATGCTCGCCACATCACCGACGACAACCCGCGCTGAGGAGTACGCCATCCATGACCATGAGGGGTTCGGGCATTACCGGGTCGGTGAGTACGAGCCGATCGAGAAGGTGCACAGGATCGCGCGTGGTATCGCCGAGCATGGCCTGGCCTTCGCCGCCTGGGCCGCCAACACCGAGGCTGATGATGATCTCGACCGCTTCGAGGACGTGTTCCTCGGTAGCTACCAGTCCGCCACCGATTACGCCGAGCAACTCCTCGACGACTTCGGTCTGGATCGGATCATCGAGCAGCACGTGCCCGATGGTCTGCAGGCATACGTGCGCGTCGATGCCGAAGCCCTGGGCCGTGACCTCGTACTCGGCGGTGACATCACCGTCGAGGAACACGACGCCGGTGTCTGGATCTTCGAACGATGAGCCAGCAGTTGGGTGATCGACCGGTGGCGCTGGTGGGGGCAACGCCCCGATCGATCACCCGAACGGTCAGGGTAACCAACCATCGGCGAGGCCGCCCAAGGCGTAGGAGGTCACAGGGACATGGGTGTTCAGGCTGCCGCGGAAGAACGCGCCAAGCGTTCACCGGACAGTCGTTCCTCAATGGTGGCGAGGAGTTGGTAGAGGGTGGGGTACTCCTCATCGGCGATGGCCAGGTCGAGGCCGAGGACCGTGACGATCAGTTCGAAGGTCCGGTCATTGTCGCAGATGGCGAACAGGTCATCGAGTTCGTCGCTGAGAGCTCGGAGGCGAGTGTCGCTGAGCGACTCGGTCAGTCCGTCGAACGCGGAGCGCCAGGCATGACCTTGGGCGTGTGCCATGGCCAGCAGGGCGAACAACCCGGAGAGCTCCGGGAAGGCCGACGCCATCCGCTTCGGCAAGGCGTGGATCACCGCATCAGCTCGGGGCTCGAACCGGTTGCTCATCACCCGTATCGTATGCCGACGTTCATTCATAACATATATGACTGTACAGAAATACAGATATATGTCAACCGCGACGGACGATCGACTACCAATTCATATCTGGTTCTACTGAAGGGTCACAGGGGTCGAGGTATCGGGCTTGTATCAATACGGGTAGCCGCTCGCTCGCGTGCGGTGCCACGTAGGGCGGCCTTGGAGGGGCCTCGGCGGTGACGGTGTTCGACTGGTCATCGAGACCCTGTGTGTCAGGCTGACGTGAGACAGCTCGGGTAGTGATTGTTCGCTACGGGGCGAGACTGGATCTACGAGACTGATGACCATGACCACTGCAACGTTGCTCGCGCGCGCCCATGATGGTGGCGTGTCCGATCCTGATCCTGCTGGGCGGCCGAAGCGCCGCACGTTCAGCGCCGAGTACAAGGCGAGGATCTTGGCCGAACACGACGCGCTCCCGTACGGTTCGCCGGACCGTGGCGCGCTGTTACGCCGCGAGGGCTTGTACAGCTCGCACATCGCGGAGTGGCGCAAGGCCGCGGAGGTGGCCGCGCTTGGGGGGCTGGAACCCAAGCCTCGTGCAGGGAAACGCACCGCGGAGCAGGTCGAGCTTGAACGGCTGCGCCGTAAGACGGCACGGCTCGAGGCCGAGCTGGCTCGCACGAAGACCGCGTTGGAGATCACGGGAAAAGTGCACGCGCTTTTGGAGCAGCTCTCCGAGAGCGCGGACACCGAGACACGGTCGAAGCCGTGATCGACGAGCACTTCACCGGGCTTGTCGAGGTGACATCGAACGCGCGGGCCTGCGCTCTGTTGGGCCGGTCGCGTGCCACGCAGCATCGGCACCGACGGGTTCGCGTGTACGGGCCGCCGGTCCCACGTCCGACACCACCGAACGCGCTGACCGAGCAGGAGCGCCAGCGGGTGCTCACGCTGTTGCGCAGCGCCGAGTATTGCGATCTCGCGCCGGCGCAGGTCTGGGCGAAGCTCCTCGATGACGGCGTCTACTACTGCAGTATCCGCACGATGTACAGGCTGTTGTCGATCGCGGGCGAGAACCGCGAACGGCGCCGTCAACGCACGCACCCGGCGAATAAGAAGCCCGAACTGGTCGCGCACGCACCGAACCAGGTTTGGTCGTGGGACATCACGAAACTGCGCGGACCCGAACGCGGCGTCTACTACGACCTCTACGTGATCATCGACATCTACAGCCGCTACGTCGTCGGCTGGCAGGTCTGCGCGGCCGAGACCGGCGAACTCGCCAAGCAGTTCATCGAAGACGCGCTCGCCGCGCAAAGCATCCAACGCGACACGCTGGCGCTGCACGCCGACCGCGGCACCGCAATGACCTCGAAGACCGTCGCGCAGCTCCTCGTCGATCTCGGCGTCGAGCGCTCCCACAGCCGGCCACACGTCAGCAACGACAACCCGTACTCGGAATCGAACTTCAAGACCCTCAAGTACTGCCCCGCGTTCCCCGGCACCTTCGGCAGCATCCAAGACGCACGCACGTTCTGCGAGACGTTCTTCGCCTACTACAACCACGAGCACCGCCATTCCGGCATCGGCCTGCACACACCCGCCACCGTCCACTACGGCACCGCCGACGAGATCCGAGCACAGCGCGCCATCACGCTCGACGCGGCCTACGCCGCGAACCCCACACGATTCTCGCGACGACCCACACCACCCAAGCTCCCCACCATCGCCTGGATCAACGACCCATCCCGAGAAGCACTCATCCAAAGCAAATGACCACCGGCTGTCTCAAAATGCTTGACATCTTCCGAGACGGCGTGACGCGACGAGCGGCATGAACACGTCATCATTGTGTTCTCTCGCGACCCTTATCCACGGACGAGAGAGGTAGGGAATTCTTGTAAATAACACAACGCACCGGACGTGAGATTGGTATTGACGGACGTCGCGTCCACGTGCAATAATACGGACAGAAAGGGAGTTAATCTAACGAGATGCAACGCAAGGAACAACCACCAAGAAACCAGACGCTCGGCGAATACGTCAGAGCGCGACGTACGTCACTCGGTCTCGGCTACCAGCAGGTCGCCGACCGCTCCGGGCTGCACTACAGCTACTGGAACAAGCTGGAGAACGGCCAGTACCACCAACCCGCCCCGAAGTACCTGCGGATCATCGCGGAGACGATCAAGGCGCCACTCGAAGACCTCTTGGCGCTCGCCGGCTACGACATCCCCGACCGGCTGCCATCGTTCAAGCCCTACCTACGCGCCAAATACGAACTGCCACCCGAAGCAGTCACCGACCTGGAGCGCTACTTCGACATGCTGCGCGCCTACTACGACATCCCCGCCGACCAACCCGTCTTCCCACCCAAGCCAACGAACCCACCCCGCCCATCACGACCACACCTTCCCGACGACGAGCGGAGGGCGGCATGAAACGCCAGCAGCAGAAGCACACGAGCAAGCCGTTGGCCGTCATGTATGTCCGATCCTGGGCGCCGTGGGAGACCGACAGCCTGGAACGCACCATGACCGAAGCCACCCAGTGGGGTGAGGCCTACCGCGCCTGCGAGGCCAAGATCGAGGAGCTCGGCGCCGTTCTGGTCACCGACGAACTCGAAGCCGAGTTCAACGACCATGCACCTGGCGACACCCTCGAGCGAGAACGCCTCCACGACCTGTTGAGTTTCGTGTCCGGTCGTTTCGACATCACCTATGTCGTCATCCACTGTCCGGCCTGTCTCTCGACCGACCTGACGCAGCGTCGAGGGCTGCTAGGGCGGCTGAACGCCAGCATAACGGTCGTGTTCGTCGACGACGACGACATCGCGCACTACGGCGACGAGACCACCATGAAATCTAAGAACGAGAGGAGGGCAGCATGAGCGCTACCACCAACACCAACCATCAACCAACACCAGAAGGCCACAAGCGCCGGCGGGCCCTCGCCTACATCCGCAGTGCCACCATCGAGCCGCACGATGGGCTCGACGCGAAGTTCGGGTCGAACACCGAACGCCAAGAACAACAGATCCGCGACTGGGCGGTGGCCAACAACGTCGTCATCGACGACATCAGCCGCGACGAAGGCGTCAGCGGCCTACGCCGCGATCGACCCGGCCTCGATCGACTGTTCCACAGGCTCGACCAACTCCACGCCACTGATTCCGGCGACGAGCTGGTCGTCGTGATGACCGACCGAGCCCGCCTGGCTCGCAACATGCACCTGGACATGGAGCTGCTCGACGCCATCGCAGCCCGTGGCGCAACCGTCGTGTACACCGACATCGAGGGTGACGGTCATGTCGCAGCCGTGAAGGTTCAGCGGGAGACGCTCCAATGAACCGCACACCGATCACAACCTTGCGTGACCTCGTGCCGCTCCGACCCCTCCTTCGCCACGAGCATCTGCGTCTCGCCGAACTGCAAGCCCAACGCTTCCTGAAGCTCGCCAGTATCGACGCACCGGCCGTACCGATGCGCATCATCACCGACATCCCCAAGATCCGCGTCAGCGTGATGCGACCGTTCCCGACCTCCGGCGCCAGCCACTGGAAGAACGGCCTCTGGATGGTCATCCTCAACGGCCGCGAACCCCAGACCCGCCGTCGCTTCTCACTCGCGCACGAGTTCAAACACATCCTCGACGACCGCTTCCGCGACCTCATCTACGCCCAGATCCGACCACGTGATCGTGACGAGTTCAGCGAGCAAGTCTGCGACTACTTCGCCGGCTGCCTCCTGATCCCTCGCCCCTGGCTGAAACGCTCCTGGGGCCGTGGCATCCAGAGCACCAAAGACCTGGCCCGCATCTTCGACGTCTCCGAAGCAGCCATCGAAACCCGCCTCGGCCAAGTCGGCCTGACCGAACCACGCCCTCGCTGCGACTGGGCCATCATCGACTGGAACACCATCCGCACCGACGACGTTCGCATCACTCGCTACGAACGGGCCCTGCACCCCGACTACGCACTCGGAGCTGCCGCATGACCACCCACACCGCAACCACCGATCCCGGCGACAACGTCGAAGGCTTCGCCGCCATGAAGCGCGCCGTCATCTACCTGCGCGTCAGTACGGCCGGGCAAGTCAAGACCGACCGCGATGCCGAAGGCTTCTCCATCCCCGCCCAACGCGATGCCTGCCTACGCAAAGCCGAACAGCTCAACGCCTACGTCCTCGACGAATACATCGATGCCGGGGAGAGCGCCCGTAGCGCTGACCGACCCAAACTCACCGCCATGCTCAACCGCCTTGCCACCGAACGCGATGTCGACTTCGTCATCGTCCACAAGGTCGACCGCCTGGCTCGCAACCGCGCTGACGACGTCGCCATCAACCTGGCGATCAACGAAGCCGGCGCCCGACTCGTCTCCGTCTCGGAGAACATCGATGAGACACCCTCCGGCATGCTGCTCCACGGCATCATGAGCTCGATTGCCGAGTTCTACTCACGCAACCTCGCCACCGAGATCAAGAAGGGCATGCACAAGAAGGCCGAGAAGGGCACGCACCCAGCACTGGCGCCGATCGGCTACCTCAACGCCCGGGAACTGCACGAGGGCGTCGAGATCCGCACCATCACCATCGACCCGGAACGGGCGCCGCTGATCCGCTGGGCCTTCCAGACCTACGCCGACGGTGAACACACCGTCGCCCAACTCACCGAAGCGCTCGAAGCCCAAGGCCTCACCACCCGCCCCACCCTGAAACGACCGGCCAAGCCCCTCACCGACCGCCACGTCCACACGATCCTGCACAACCCGTTCTACGTCGGGCTCATCACCTGGGGCGGGATCCAACAGCCTGGACGGCACGAACCGCTCGTCGACGTCGACACCTTCGCGAAGGTGCAGGCTGTGTTCGACTCGCACCGTCAGGGTCCGGAGAAGCAGCGCACCCACAACCACTACCTGCGCAGCACGATCTTCTGCGCCCGCTGTGAGAGCCGGCTCGTCTACACCAAGTCACGTGGGCGGGGTGGGGAGTACGAGTACTTCCTGTGCCTCGGACGCCACCAGAAACGCAACGACTGCGACCTGCCCGGCGTCCGCGTCGACGCCGTCGAAGAAGCCATCGAGAACTACTACACCACCATCGAACTCAGCGACAACACGATCGCCCGGATCCACGAGCGACTCGTCGCCGGCATGCGCCGCGTCACCAGCGGCGCCGACCAACGCGCCCGAACCGCCCGCAAACGCGTCACCGACCTCGAAGCCGAACGACGCAAGCTCCTCCAGGCCTACACCGCCGGAGCCATCGATCTCGACCTCCTCAAAGAGAACCAGACCCGCATCACGAAACAGATCGCCGACGCCGGCGCAGCCCTCGCTGCCACTGAGGTTCACTGGGAGACCATCGAACGCAACCTCCATGCCGCACTCGGACTCGCTAAGCACTTCGGCACCGCCTACGCCCGAGCCAACAAGCAGACCCGGCGGCACCTCAACCAGGCGATCTTCGAAGCCATCTACATCGACGTCGATGGCATCAGCTACGCCAGACTCAACCAACCGTTCAGCGGCCTGCTGGCCGACGATCTCCTCGATCGCCTGGACCAAGAACTGAAACACCCTGTCCCGACGACGGGACAGGGTGTGAAAGACAACGTTTTGGTGGAGACGATGGGACTCGAACCCACGACCCCCTGCTTGCAAAGCAGGTGCTCTTGCCAACTGAGCTACGTCCCCGGGTAGGGGAAGCGATCCTAGGTCCGCGGGACCATCTCGTCAGAAGGGTTACCCGCGCGGTGCGCACCGGAACGGACGGCCCGGCCGCCGCGGCGCGCCCGTCAGGCGCGTCGGAGACCCTGGGTTGTCGAGACGCTCCGGCGGGTCCGGATCAGGCGGCGCGCGACGTCACGCGAGCGTCGAGGGCGGCTGCAAAGGCGCTCGGGTTGTCGATGCGTGCCGCCTCGAGTTCGATCTCGACCCCGTGCGAGAGGCCGACGAAGATCTTGGGGACCAACTTCCCGGCCTCGTAACGGACGCTCACGATCTCGTGGAGCGGTACGACCATCTCGACTTCCTTGGGCTTGTTCGCCATCGTCGAGTTCTTACAGACGAACACGCGCCGGTCAGTCAGGACGAGCGTCATCGACTGCAGTTCAGGGAAGCCGGCCGCAGCAGCCTGCTCGCGGCCCGCCCGGTCGGCCTTCTGGGCGATCGCCACACCGATCAAGCCGCCGACCGCACCAACGGCCGCGGTGCGCTTGGCGGTTCCCTTGCGACCCACCCGAACCGAGTCGACGAGCGTTTCGCCCGACTCGAGGTGGGGCCCGACGATCTGCGCTGCAACCTCGCTGAGCTTTGCCATGCCTCGCTCTGTCGGCCGCTCGCTGAGCTGCGTTGAGACTCAAGTCGCTTGCCGCAACGACCGAGAACGGCCAGCGTCAGGCGGCCGGGACGCCCTCGAACACCGCGGCACGCACACCACGCTCCGCAAGGTCAGCGAGGAACTCGACCGGTTCGACGACCGCTGCGAGTGCATGGACGCCCGGGACGAGAGGCGCGGACCCCGTCACGCCGGCCAGACGCGCGGTCGCGGCCGCCAACACCACACCGGCGGCCAGGGCAGTGCGATCGACGACGCCGTAGACGACTGAGTCGACTGCGCCCGCCTTGCGACCGAACACCTCGACGCGGATCGCGCCCCATCCCGCATCCGGATCGCTGCGACGCAGCCCGACGCGTCGCCGGCCGGAGTCGGCAAGCAGCCACGTGAGCCGCTCGACGTCGCCGAGTGCAGCAGCGAGGCGCGGCCCTCCGGCCGTGACGAGGTGGCAGTCGCGTGCGCCGATCGGTTCAGGGAACCACACGAGTTCGCCGAACCGTGTTCCTGTCTGCCATGCCGACTCGCGTCGCACGGCAGGGTTCGTGCGGCGCTCGCCGCGCACCGACCACTCGCTCGCGTCGCCCGCGATCCCGCAACGCGCGACGCGAACCTCGATCAGCTCGTCGAACAGCGCGCTCGCGTGACGGGCGAGCACGCACGCGAGACCGGGCGCAAGCCCGCAACCGGCCGCGATGGTCACTCCCGCGGCACGCGCGCTGCGGTCGAGTGCGACGATCTCCTCGAGCGACTCCGATGCGTCGGTCGCGGTTGCGCAGGGCACACGGGCACGGATCGCCGCGCTGGCGACCGCGACATCGAGTTCTCCCGGGAGCGCGGCAGCGACCGCATCGACCCCGGAGAAGAGATCCTCACCGGGAGTCCAGTCGACCCGTCGAGCACGGGACCCGAGCGACTCGATCGTCGCCGCCACCCCGGTGCGTGGTCGTACCGCCACGAGCAGCTCGTCGATCCCGTCCGTCTCCACCAACTGTCGCGCGGCGCGGACGCCGACCTCGCCGAGACCGGCGAGCAACACGGTGCTCACGGACGCGGCACTCCAGAGTCGACCCGAAGCCAGGACATCAGCGGACGCGCGACCTCATCGCGACCCCGACCGAGAAACGTTCGCCGCCACCAGCCGGCAGGAGACCGCCACGGCACCCGACCTGACCCCGACTTCGCCGCGGGTCACACCGTGCGCTCACCGGAACTCGGGCCCTTCGAGTTGACGCCAACCTCCGGTCGTCGGCGGGACACCGCCTTTACCGCGGAACTTGGCGAGACCACCGATGATCCCGGCGATGCCGAGCACGAGCAAGACCCGACGGAACTGCCGCATCCTCCGAGGCTACGCGCTCGGCGCGAGGAGCGGTGGTGGGGCTAGCAAGAATCGAACTTGCGACCTCATCCTTATCAGGGATGCGCTCTAACCGACTGAGCTATAGCCCCGCAACGAGTCGGGCACTCTAGTGCACCTGGTCTTGTTCGACGACGGTGATCTCGACGCCGCCGACGAGTTCGGAGAACAAGTTGTAGAACGCGGCGGCGAGCACGGTGAGCATCGTGCCGAGCGCGACGAGCACCAGGCCAATGAGCGTCGCAGCCTTGAGGATGCGCCACGACAAGAACTTGAAGTCGGCGAAGCCGAGGTCGTCCATGAAGCTCTCGACGTTGTCGACGACGTTCGCGCCCGATGCGATCATCCACAACACCATGCCCGCGCCGAGCGCCACGACCAGCGCACAAAGATAGAAGCACAACGACACCTTGAGCACCGACCAGAGATCGACGCGCCGCACGACTTGGTGGTAGCGGCGCTCGAGCGTCCGCGCGCCAGCCGAGCCGCGTCCTGCGGACTTGATACGCCGGGCGCGCGGCGCACGATGTTCGATGAGTGATCCGGTGTCGAGTGTCGCTCGTGCCTTCGTCATCAGCTGCCCTCGGTTCCTGCGTCGGTGTCGCCGTCACCGTCGGCCTCGCCTTCGAGCACGCGGGCGACCGCCACGACCTGCTCGTCGTCGACCCGGGCGACTCGGACACCGGTGGCGTCGCGGCCCTGCATCGAGATCTCATCGACCGGCATCCGCACGATCCGACCGCCCGAGCTGAACACCAGGATCTCCTCGTCCGGAGCGACGGTGAACGCGGCGACGACCTCGCCCCGCGACTCGGTGATCCGCATCCCTCGCACGCCTTGGCCGCCGCGGTGGTGCGGCCGGAATGCGTCGATGCCGGTGCGCTTGCCGTGACCGCTCGAACTCACGAACAGGAGCACCGCTTCGTCGCGGGCGACATCGCAGCTCACCACACCATCTTCGTCGTTCTTGAGCTTCATTCCGCGGACCCCGGCTGCGGCTCGGCCCATTGCTCGCACATCGGACTCGTTGAACCGGATCGTCATTCCTTGCTTCGACACCATGAACATGTCGTTGCTGCCGTTGGTCTGGACCACCCGCACGAGTTCGTCGCCATCCTTGAGGTTGATGGCGATCAGGCCGTCACGCCGGCTGCTGTCGTACTCGCTCATGCGGGTCTTCTTCACCGTGCCGTTGCGCGTCGCAAAGAAGAGGTAGGCGCCGTCTTCGTAGGTGCGCGTGTCGATCACGGCTTCGATCCGCTCCTCGGGCTGTAACGCCACGAGGTTGACGAGTGCGGTGCCCCGCGCGGTGCGGTCCTTGAGGGGGATCTCGTGAGCACGAATCCGGTAGACGCGACCGCGGTTCGAGAAGAACAACAGATAGCTGTGGGCGGTGGTCGTCAGGAGGTGCTCGACGTAGTCCTCGTCGCGGAGCTTGGCGCCGGTGATGCCCTTACCACCGCGCGATTGGGTGCGGAACTGATCGGCCTTGACCGTCTTCACGTATCCGTTCTTCGACAGCACGACGATCACTTCTTCATCGTCGATCAGGTCGAGGCTCTCGATCTCGCCGGGATCGTGCGTCAGCAGCGAGCGTCGTGGATCGCCGAACTCGTCGCGGACCTCGATCAACTCGGATTTGATCACGCCGCGCAGCTTGGCGTCGTCGCCGAGGATCGCCTCGAGTTCGGCGATGACCGCACGCAGTTCGTCGGACTCGTCGCGCAACTTCTGCGCCTCGAGTTGGGCGAGGCGGCGCAACGGCATGTCGAGGATGTGCTGGCTCTGCACCTCGGAGAACTCGAACGGCGCGGTCATCAGCGCGTCCTTGGCCGCGGCAGCGTCTTCGCTGCCCCGGATCAGCTGGATGATCGCGTCGATTAGGTCGAGCGCGCGCAACAGCCCTTCGACGATGTGCAGGCGCTTCTGGTGCTTGTCGAGGCGGAACCGCGAGCGGCGGGTGATGACCTCGACCTGATGCGCGACGTAGACGTCGAGCGCCGACTTGAGGTTGAGCAGGCGCGGTGCGCCGTCGACAAGTGCGAGCAGGTGCGCGGCGAAGTTCGTCTGCATCGGCGTGTTCTTGTAGAGCTGATTGAGCACGACCTGCGCGTTGGCGTCACGCTTCAGTTCGACGACGAGCCGGATCGAGTCGCCTGCCGACTCGTTGCGAACGTCGCGCACCCCTTCGATGCGGCGTTCGTTGACGAGTTCTGCGATCTTCTGCCCGATCACCTCGGCCGAGGTCTGATAGGGGATCTCGGTCACCACGATGCGCTGGGTGTTGTTGCGACCCTCTTCGATCTCGGCGACGGCGCGCATCTTCACCGAACCGCGACCGGTCGTGTACATCTCGTGGATCCCGTTGCGGCCGAGGATGAGCGCGCCCGTCGGGAAGTCGGGACCCTTGACGAAGTTCATGAGGTCGGCCACGGTCGCCTCGGGGTGATCGATGAGGTGCACGACCGCGTCGATGACTTCCGTGAGGTTGTGCGGCGGGATGTTCGTCGCCATCCCGACCGCGATGCCGCCGCCGCCGCTCACGAGAAGGTTGGGGAAGCGCGCCGGGAGCACGATCGGTTCTTCGGTCGAACCGTCGTAGGTCGCGGTCATGTCGACCGTGTCTTCATCGATCTCGCCGAGAAACCGCATCGCCAACGGCGCCAGGCGCGCCTCTGTGTAGCGCGACGCCGCCGGTCGGTCGTTGGGATCAGGTGAACCGAAGTTGCCGTGCCCGTCGATGAGCGGGTAGCGCAGCGAGAAGTCCTGGGCCATGCGGGCGAGCGCGTCGTAGATCGCGCCCTCGCCGTGCGGGTGGTAGAAGGCCATCACCTGGCCCACCGCGTTGGCGCACTTCTTGTGCTGGCGGTCGGGCCGCATCCCCTGTTCGAACATGCCGTAGAGGATCCGGCGGTGCACCGGCTTCAGGCCGTCGCGCGCGTCGGGGAGCGCCCGCGCGGTGATGACCGACATTGCGTAGTCGAGGAAGGAGCGTTCCATCTCCTCCTGGATCTCGACGGGTTCGATATTCGGCGCCTCGCCGGGCGGATCTGGAGTGATGACGTCGTCGGGCATGCAGTTCCTCCGTCGGTCCATTCGCGCCCGGCAGCGCGAACGGGCAGGATTCAGATGTCGAGGAAGCGCACGTCGTGCGCGTTCTCCTGGATGAAGGTGCGACGCGACGGGACGTCGTCGCCCATCAGGGTGGCGAAGACCTCGTCGGCGATGGCTGCGTCCTCGACCGAGACTTGGAGCAGGGAGCGGGTTTCGCGCGCCATCGTGGTCACGCCGAGTTCTTGCCAGTCCATCTCACCGAGCCCCTTGAACCGGCTCACCTCGACCTTGCGGCCCTCGTGCGCGGCCTCGAAGGCGCGCAACGCCGCTTCGTCCTTGAGGTAGTTGCGTTCCTTGCCGATGTCGGCGCGAAACAGCGGCGGCTGAGCGATGTAGACGTAGCCCCGCATGAACAGTTGGGGCATGTGCCGGTAGAAGAACGTAAGCAGCAGAGTGCGGATGTGAGCACCGTCGACATCGGCGTCGGTCATCACCACGACCTTGTGGTAGCGCGCCTTGTCGGCGTCGAAGTCCTCGCCGATACCGCAACCCATCGCCGAGATCAGCGCCTGGATCTCTTCGTTCTTCAGCATCTTGTCGAGCCGGGCGCGTTCGACGTTGAGGATCTTGCCGCGGATTGGGAGAATCGCCTGGTACTCGGGGTTGCGGGCGCGCTTGGCCGAGCCGCCGGCGCTGTCGCCTTCGACGATGAAGATCTCGGCTTCTTCGGGGTTGCGGCTGGCGCAGTCGGCGAGTTTGCCGGGCATGCCGCCGGACTCGAGCAACGACTTGCGCCGCGTGAGGTCGCGCGCTTGGCGGGCCGCGATACGCGCCCGGGCCGCCTGCGTCGCCTTGCCCACGATGGTGCGGCCCTCACCAGGGCGTTCCTCGAGCCAGTCGCCGAACTTCTCGTTGACGACACGCTCGGTGAACGACCGCATCTCGGTATTGCCGAGCTTGGTCTTGGTCTGGCCCTCGAACTGTGGGCTTCGCAGCTTCACCGACACGATCGCCGTCAGCCCCTCGCGGATGTCTTCGCCTTGCAGGTTGTCGTCCTTGTCCTTGAGCAGGCCCTTGCCCCGCGCGTACTTGTTCACCGCGTTGGTGAGGGCCTTCTTGAAGCCCTCTTCGTGCATCCCGCCTTCGGTCGTCGCGATGTTGTTGGCGAAGCTGTGGATGCCCTCGTGGTACCCCGAGTTCCACTGCATCGCGACCTCGACCTCGCTCGCGTCGGTGGCCTCGGCGAAGTAGACGACATCGCCGAAGATCGGCTCCTTGCTGGCGTTCAGGTGGCGGACGAAGTCGATGATCCCGCCGTCGAACTTGTAGACCTGTTCGACCGGTTCGGCGGGCCGCTCGTCGCGAAACACGATCTCGAGCCCACGGTTAAGGAACGCCATCTCGCGCAGGCGTTCGAGCAGGGTCTGGGCCCGGAATTCGGTCTCCTCGAAGATCGACGCATCGGGCCAGAAGGTGACGGTGGTGCCGTGCCGATCGGACGGGCCGCGTCGCTCGAGCGGCGCTTCGGCGACGCCGCCGTCGGCAAAGGCCATGTACCACTCGGCACCGTCACGGTGGATCTCGAGTTCGAGCCGCGTTGAGAGCGCGTTGACGACCGACACGCCGACGCCGTGGAGCCCGCCGGAGATCTTGTAGCCCTCGCCACCGAACTTGCCGCCGGCGTGGAGAACGGTGAGCACAATCTCGGCCGCGCTCTTGCCGGGATTCTCGGGGTGCTCGTCGACGGGGATGCCGCGCCCGTCGTCGCTCACCCGACAGCCTCCGTCGGCGAGCAGCGTGACGACGATGCGGGTGCAGTGCCCCGCGAGCGCTTCGTCGACGGCATTGTCGACGACCTCGTAGACGAGGTGGTGAAGGCCGGACGGTCCGGTCGACCCGATGTACATGCCCGGGCGCTCGCGCACCGGCTCGAGTCCCTTGAGCACCGTGATGTCTTTGGCCGCGTAGGCCACCGCTCCCCCTTGTCCGGAATGTCCTCAGGGCGCTGTCCGGTGACCCGGACGGGCGGGAGGCATCCCGACTACGCCGTCGAGAGCGACGCGTGCCCGAGGGGATCGGCGCCGCTGTACCGATGATGTGTTGCTGTTGTCGTGACGCTGTCGTGCCGCCGATCCGTGCTGAGCTGTTGCTGGTCTCGGTGCCGTGCCGACCCCGGTGCCGGGGTGGTGCGGACGGTGTCGATCTCCCCGCCGCGAAGCACAAAAGTCCAGGTCAGAGTGCCAATCCGGGCTTAGTTGAGTCTACCACCGGGCTCGGACGTCCTCGGGCAGGATCGGCAACTCGGGCAGCCGAACCGCGACCGCTCAACGGTTGCCGGCGACGACGACCCTGACCCGCCGGACCGGCTCGGGGATCGGAAGCGCGCGCAGGCACGCGACCAGGTCGTCGCGCCGGTAACGCAACTCGTTCGCGACACGAGGATCCGCCGCCACCACAACGAGTTCGGCGTCGACGAGCGACCGGGCCACAACCGCGTCCGGGCCGGCCGCGCCGGCCGGATCGATGCTGCGCCACCACGAGTCCAGGGCGGCGCTGACGATCTCGACCGCGCTCAGTGGCGCCGAGCCGAGCTCGCTCGTGACCTCGTCGAGCGCCTGGTCGATCCGGATCGGATCGACGTCGTGGCCGCGGCGTCCGCTCATTCGCAGAGCTTGCCGTTCGTCACGCGCAGGACCCGTTCCGGGTGCACCGACTCGGGCAACGCCCCAGCGGTCGTGAGCAGAGTCTGGCCGGGTGGCAACGAGGCAACGAGCGCGTCGACCCGGTCACGGTCGAGCTCGCTGAACACGTCATCGAGCAACAACACCGGCAGCGCGCCGGTGAGCGCGCCCACCGTGCGATGACCGGCGAGCCGCAGTGCCAATGCCAGGCTCCGCTGCTCACCTTGCGACGCGTGGGTGCGGGCGTCGAGACCGTCGATTGTCAGATGGAGCTCGTCGCGATGCGGGCCGACCAACGTGAGCCGGCGATCGGCCTCGCGCCCGGCGAGCCGGCGCAACGCTGCCCGCAGAGCCTCGGAAATGGCCACCGGGTCCACGTCGGTCAGCGGTGTCTCACTCCATTCGCACTCGTAGCCGATGTCAATGTCGACTTCATCGTGGTCGTGGACCAGATCTCGGTAGGCCGCTGCGACCGCCGGTCGCAAGCTGTCGAGCAGTTTCAGTCGGCCGCGCACGAGTTCGGTAGCCGCGCTGATGAGTTGCTCGTCGAAGACTTCGAGCGTCGCCCGGTCGGTGGCGTCCCGAACTCCGCCGCGCAGCAGAGCATTGCGGTGCTTCAGGATCCGTTCGTAGTCGGTGCGGGCCGCGGCGTAGCGCCGGGCGAGCGTGGCGAGCAGGTCATCGAGATATTCGCGGCGGTGCGCGGGGCCGGCCTTCACGAGATCGAGATCGTCGGGTGAGAACACCGTGACCCGCACAAGGTCGTGCAGATCCTGGCGCCGGTTCACAGTGGTGCGGTTGAGTTGCACCCGGTTGCGACCGACGGCGCGCAGTTCGGCCTCGAACAGTTGGCGCCGGTCGTCGTGATCGATCTCGGCCCGGACGATCGCCTGGTCCCAGCCCCGTTGCACCAGTGCTGCATCGGGCACACCGCGGAAACTCCGGCCGCGCGCCACCCACGCAACAGCTTCGAGCAACGAAGTCTTACCCTGCGCGTTGGCCCCCGTGAACACGGTCAGGCCACGGCCGAGCGTGAGGTCGAGCGCTTCGATCGCGCGGAACCGCTCGAGCCACAACCGCGCGACCGCGACCGTCGCGATCACCTCACGAAGTTCGCACCGGCATCAACAGGTACAAGAAGTCGCCGCCGTCCGCCGAGCGCAAGGTCGCCGGCTTGAGGTTGTCGACGGTCTCGAGCGCGATTTCTTCGCCTTCGACCGCGTCCACACCTTCGAGAAGGAACTGCGGGTTGAAGGCCACCACGAGTTCGCTGCCTTCGTACTTGGCTTCGATCGAGTCCTGCGACGAGCCCACGTCCTGGGCCATCATCGTCAGGTCGAGCCCGTTGCTGCGCATCGCCAACTTCACCGCGGCGTTGTCACGGCCCTGGCCGACGACCATGACCCGCTCCACGGCCTCGCGGAACGCGGTCCGGTTTACCGTGAGCCGGTTCGGGTAGCCGCTCGGGATCAACTGTTCGTAGTTCGGGAATTCACCGTCGAGCAGACGTGCCGTGACCTCGGCCTGCCCGGACCGGAACACGACATCGCGCTCGCCAAGAACGACTTCCATCTCACCGTCGCCCGCCAGCCGTTGGACCTCGGCGAGACCCTTGGCGGAGACGAGCACCTTTTGGCGTTCTCCCAACACGTTCACGTCGGGGAGGTCGCGGACCGCGAGTCGGTAGGAATCCGTGGCGACGAGACGGACGCCGGACGCGGTGGTCGTGATCAGTACACCGGTGAGGACGGGACGCAGGTCGTCCCGAGACGCGGCCCGCACGACCTGTCTCAGCGCGGCCGCGAACTTCGACGCCGAGATCGTCACGCCGGCACCGTCGCTCATCGCCAGGCGCGGGTATTCGTCTGCCTGCTTTAGCCGCAGTGTCGTCGAGAAGTCGCCGCTCGAGATCTTGGCCTCGGAGTCGTCGACCTCGATCGTGATCGCCCCGCTGAGCTTGCGCACGATCTCGCCGATGATCTTGGGGATCACCGCCACACCGGTACGCTCGACCTCTGCTGATACTTTGACCCGGTTTGTGATCTCGAGATCGGATCCGACCAGTTCGATCCCGTCCGCGGTTGCGGTGATCTTCAAGTCGGAGAGCACCGGCGGCGCGCCCGTGCGGCTGGCAACCGCGCGCTGCGCGGTCGCGACGGCTTCGACCAGGGTGTCTCGTTCACACCGGATCTTCACCAGTTACTCCTTGTCATTCGGTCATCGTCTTCGTTGGGGCTGTGGATTGTGGACGACCAGGTCGCGTACCAGGTCGCGCCATCCGCGAGCATCCACAGTCGATCCGGTGCGTTCCCCAGAACGCGCACGTCAAGGTTGGTCACCGTAGCGGTCGCCAACAATCCAGGTGATGTTCTCACCAGCGTTTTCCCCAGTTCTCCACAGGGTTATCCACTCTCACCGTGCTTGATGCGACTGATGAGCTCGCCGACCTGCTCAAACACCGCCCGCTTCTCGGCCATCTGGGCGCGGATCTTCTCGACCGCGTACATGACCGTCGTGTGGTCGCGGCCGCCGAAGACCTCGCCGATCTTCGGGTAGCTGTAGTCGGTCAGCTCTCGGAAGACGTACATGCCGATCTGACGGGCCGTCACCAGCGGCCGGCGCCGGCTCATGCCGATGAGGTCCTCGATCGTCCAGTTGAACATCGCTGCCGTCTCACTCAGGATCAGGTCCGGCGTGATCGCTCGGGGCCGCGTCGCAGGTAAGAGGTCGGACAACACGGTACGCGTGACCTCGAGGTCGAGTTGGACGCGGTTGAGCGATGAGTACGCGGCGATGCGGTGGAGCGACCCCTCGAGTTCCCGCACGTTGTCGCGGACGTGTTCGGCGATGAAGGCGAGGACCTCGGCGGGGATCCCCTGTAGTTGTTCGGAGTCGGCCTTCTTGCGCAAGATCGCCAGGCGTGTCTCGAACTCCGGCGGCTGAATGTCAGTGATCAGGCCCCATTCGAACCGACTCCGCAACCGGTCTTCGATCTTGGCGATCGACTTCGGCGGCCGATCGGAACTGATCACGATCTGGCTACCGCGAGTGTGCAGATCGTTGAACGTGTGGAAGAACTCCTCTTGGAGCTGCTCGGTGCGTTCGAGGAACTGGATGTCGTCGATCAGCAGCACATCGACTTCGCGGTAACGTCGCTTGAAGGCCGGCATGGTCTTCACCCGCATCGAATCGATGAACTCGTTCATCATCGTCTCGGTCGAGACGTAGCGGATCCTCTTGGTGGTGAAGAGCTGCCGGACGTGGTGCCCGATCGCGTGGAGCAGGTGCGTCTTGCCGAGGCCCGCGGGACCGTAGATGAACAACGGGTTGTAGCTGCGTGCGGGGCTCTCGGCCACCGAGAGCGCTGCGGCATGGGCAAACCGGTTCGACGAACCGATGACGAATTGTTCGAAGGTGTACCGGGGGTTGAGTGCGCTCGGACTCCACGCCACTGATTGCGGTTCGGGATCGACGCTGCGCTCTGCTCCGGCGAGGTCGACGACCGGTTCGCCGTCGAAGACGATCTCGATGTCGTCGGGCCGCGCGGTGGTGTCGATGACGAGATCGACCTCGAGTTGGATGCCGGTGAGGGTCTGTAACGCGTCGACGAGCACGGCGAGGTAGTTCGACCGGATGCGTTCGGCCGCTACGGTGCTCGGCGCGGTGAGCACGAGCTCCTCGTCGGTGAGGTCAAGCGCGCGGACTCCTTGAAACCACGTCTGCCAGGTGGCTTCGGAGAGTTGCGCTCGTACCGCCGCGCTGACCCGGCTCCAGAGGTCTTCCGCGGCCGCGGTGTGCTGTTGTTTCGTCGTGTTGTCCACAGCCCCGTCCACACGTGTGGAGGACGGCTGGTGTCCTCCACGCTCCTCGGTTTTTGTGCTGGCGATGAGCGACGAACACCGGACCGGGTGCCATGCGATGGCTGGTCGCGGTGCGTGTGCGGGGTCCCCGGCCCGGGCGAGTCGCTCGTGCGCCCGACGGGGCGCGGCAACGTAGCAGCCTGTGGAGAACGGAACAACCTGAGCCCCGGTGGGGTGTCTGGTTGGGCGCGGTCCGCGGCCGGATTGGAGGGGCTCCGGGCGCAGTCGTAGACTTTGCCGGTCCGCGCGCCTGCTTCGGGTCCGCGCAACGATTTTCGGTCGCCGGCTCCGCTGCACCGCTTGCAGCCGCGCCCGGCGGCGTGTTCGAGGAGGCCATGGGTGAAGCGCACGTTCCAACCGAACAACCGCAAGCGCAAGCGCAAGCACGGCTTCCGGCTCCGGATGCGGACGCGACAGGGCCGGGCGGTGCTGGCTCGCCGGCGGTCGCGCGGCCGCAAGAACCTCTCCGCCTGATCTGGCGGGTCCGTCATCGTCGTGAGTTCGCGGCCTTGCGGCAGGGCGCGCCGGTCCGCCGTCGACTTGTCTCGGTGAAGCGCGCTCGCCTTGGTGCCACGGGTACCCCGCCGCGCGTGTCCTACGCCATCGGCCGCGACCTCGGATCCGCTCCCGTGCGGAACCGACTGCGCCGCCGGCTACGCGAGGTCGTACGCCTCGAAGCCGATAAGCTCGACCCCGACACGGGATATCTCATCATGGCTCGGTCGGGCCTCGAGCGGCTCACCCCCGGCGAATTGCGCACCGAGATCGGTGAGTTGTTGGGCCGGTACGGGCGGTCCTCACCCCGGAAGCCAGCCCACGAGGCGCTCCATGACTAGACGTTTTATCGTGGCTGGGCTGCGCTGGTATCAGGCCTTCTCGGCGCGACGGCCGCCGGTGTGCCGCTTTCATCCGAGTTGTTCCGAGTACGCGATCAGCGCGGTCGAGACGTTCGGGGTGCGACGCGGGGCACCGTTGGCACTGCGGCGCCTGGGGCGCTGCCGTCCGGGCGGATCGTACGGTTTCGATCCCGTTCCTCTGCCAGCGTCCCTCGAACTGCAGGAGCAGACCAGCTGATGCTTGCTGCCGCCAATCCGCTCAAACCCATCATCGACGCCATCGGCTGGCTGCTGGCCGCCATCTACGACATCGTCCCCCCGCACAATCTGGGGCTGTCGATCATCTTGTTGACCTGCCTCGTGATGCTGGCACTCTTCCCGCTCACGGCGAAGCAGACCCGCTCGATGATCGCCATGCAAAAAGTGGCGCCGCAGATCAAGCGCATCCAGGCGGAGTTCCGCGACGACAAGCAGAAACAGAACGAGGAGGTCCTCAAGTTCTACCAGGAGAACAAGATCAACCCGCTGTCAGGGTGCCTCCCCCTGCTGGCCCAGATGCCGATCCTGATCTCGCTATTCCAGGTGCTCCGAACTCCTGCGAATCACATCCCAACCAGCGGCAGGTTCGCGACCCTGTTCACCGATCTGTGCGGGCCGGCTGGCCGCTGCCCGGACACCCTCGAGGCTCACTTCCTCGGCATCGACCTGTTCGATTCGCTCGCGACCAGCGTCACGATCCCGTTGCTGGCACTCGTCGCGCTCGTCGTATTGGCCAGTTGGTACCAGTCGTACCAAACGATCCAACGGCAGAAGAACACGGTCGGTAGCGACTCGATCACCCAACAGATGAAGATCATGACCAACATCGCGCCGATCATGATCGGGGTCTTCAGCATCAACGTGCCCGCGGGATTGCCGCTCTACTGGCTGACGAGCTCGGTGTGGCGGATCGGCCAACAGCACTTCGTCCTGAACAAGTTCTACGACGATCCCGAATACAAGGCGATCGTCCAGCAGCAGGCAAAGGAGCGCAAGGCCGCTTCCGACAACAAGCCAAAGGCAGGCCCGAAGAACTCCCGCACGCAACGGCGCGGCGACGACGCCACAGGTCGGGGATCGAAGCCCGGCTCATCGAAGCCCGGCTCGTCGAAGTCCGGAGCCGGTCAGACTTCAGGTCGGGTGACCCCCCCGAAGCACAGGCCTACGGGTTCGGCGAAGAAGAAGAAGCGCTGAGGACGACGGGGATGGACTGGATCGAGATCACCGGTGCCACCGTTGATGCCGCCGTCGAAGTCGCGCTCGACTCGCTCGGCGTTCACGAATCCGAGCTCGAGTACCAGGTAGTCGAGGAGCCGCGCCGCGGCTTCTTGGGTATCGGCCGGGTACCTGCCCGCATCCGCGCCCGGGTCCGGCCGATCTCGCGCGAGAAGCCGTCTGACCGCCGACGCCGCAAGCGCGCCGACCAGCGCCGCACGCGTGGCGGGGCCACCCGCCCGACGGGAGCAGCGGGCGCGACGGCCCCCAGCGGAGAGGCGGCGGTGGGCACGAACGTCCGCGCGGGCGAGCCGAGTGCCGCAACCGTCGCCCCGTCGCCCTCCGGCTCCTCGTCGCAGCGGCGACGCCAGCGCTCGAGGGGCGCGACCGCGAACACGGTGGTTGAGAGCGCCGCCGAGGACGACACCGCCGCCACCGATGCTGAAACGACGAAAGCACGCAGATCTCCCACCGATCGATCAGCCGGCGCAGAGAGCGGGGCGGATGCCCCAGGAGCGTCCGGCCACCGGTCCGGCCGGCCGTCAGGTCGGCGGCCCGGTCGCAATGAGACAGAGGAGCAGGACATGGCGGAGGCCACGATCAGCGTCGACGAGCAACTCAGCGAGGCCAGGGAGTTCACCGAAGGATTGATCGACGCCTTCGGAGTGGACGCTTCGGTACGAGGTGTGCTCGAAGACGGCGACATCCAGATCGACATCGAAGGCGACGCCCTCGGCGTGCTCGTCGGGCCGAAGGGCGCCACGTTGAGCTCGATCGAAGAGCTCGTCCGCACCGCGGTGCTGGTGCGTGCGGGCGGCTTTGGTGCACGCATTCACGTCGACGTCGCCGGCTACCGCCGCCGCCGCCGTGAGGCTTTGGCGGGTTTTGCCACCAAGCTCGCCGAAGACGTGTTATCGACCGGGGTGGCCAAGGCGCTCGAACCGATGAGCGCGTCCGACCGCAAGGTCGTCCACGACACGGTGGGCGAGATCGCGGGGGTCGCGACCACTTCGGAGGGAGACGAGCCGCGACGCCGCGTCGTGATCCGACCGGAGTGACCGAGGAGCCGGACCGATGGCGACTTGCGGCGCCTGAGTGGCGGGACCACGCGGCGACGACAGCGGAGTGCAACCAGCGCGCGACCGCCTCAGGGCAGTGCTCGAGCGCGCCCGGCGACTTGGCTATCTCGGCCCGGGCCCGGTCGAGGCGCACATCGACCACGCCGAGGCGTACCGACTCGCCCTTCCGGCGTTCAAGCACGCGGACAGGGTTGCCGACCTGGGAAGCGGTGCTGGCGCTCCGGCGCTGTGGCTGGCGCTGGCGTGTCCCGAAGCTCACTTCGCCCTGATCGAGTCGTCGCTGCGTCGCGCCGCCTTCTTGCGTTCAGCGATCCAGACGCTGGCCCTCGCGGAGAGGGCAGAGGTGGTCGAAGACCGTGCCGAGGCATATGCGCACGGCCCGGCGCGTGAGGCGTTTCACCTGGTCACCGCTCGGAGCTTTGCTGCTCCCCCGGTGACGGCCGAGATCGCTGCTGGACTCGTGTGTGTGGGCGGTCATGTCGTGGTCAGTTCCTCGCCTGAAGGCGAATCGGACTGGGATCGATCGCTGCTCGGCGAACTTGGTTTCGGATCGATCCGGATGGTTGTCCGCGCTGACCGGCACTTCATGTGTCTGGAGAAGACGGATCCGTGCCCTCCCGGCTTCCCACGCCGCACCGGACTGCCTGCACGGCGGCCGCTGTGGTAGTAGAGTGGCGACTGCGGGGCCGCGGATTTCGGTCAGCCGGCCCTGTTCCAGCCCCGAACTCCTCGTTGCAAGCGGGTTTCAGTGTTGTTCCACGTGAAACGCGGCGGCCGACGCCGAGGCGGGGGTCCTCAATCGAGGACCGAGCAATGAGATTCTTCAGAAAGCCTGACGTCAACGACGGGAAGCGCAGGACACGCACCCCATCGACGGACGATCTTGTGCCGCGCCAGCAGGGGGATGTGGTTGTGGACCGCACTGTCTCGCTCCCTGCCGAAGCCACCGGCGACGATGTTGCCGACGACCTCTCCATTGATGTGGCCGAGGGTCCCGGCACGCCTCCGACCGAGGATGAACCGGTGACAGCCACTGCCGGCGATGAGGTCAGCGCGGCGACGGCCGTTGCCGCGCCGGCCACGACGGCTGAAGGTGGCGCCACGACGGGCGGCGATCGACTCGGAATCGTCGATGAGGCGATCCATCGACCGCTCTCGCCAATGGTGCTCCCCCGCATCGTCGCCGTGGCGAACCAGAAGGGTGGCGTCGGCAAGACGACGACCGCGGTCAATCTCGGCGCCGGGCTGGCCGAACTCGGCTTCCGGGTGCTGGTCGTCGATCTCGACCCCCAGGGCAACGCCTCGACCGGGCTCGGCATCAATCATCGCAACGTCCAAGGCAGCATCTATGACGTCCTCATGAACGGGGCGGCAGTCGAGGACTGCGTCGAACCCACCGCGGTGCGGAACCTGTTCGTCGTCCCGGCGACGATCGACCTCGCCGGCGCCGAAATCGAGCTCGTTCCGGCGATGTCGCGTGAGCTCAAGCTGCGGCGTGCACTAGCTGAGGTGTCCGACGACTACGACTTCACGCTGATCGATTGCCCGCCGTCTCTCGGTCTCCTCACCGTGAACGGCTTGGCCGCAGCCACCGACGTGATCGTGCCGATTCAGTGCGAGTACTACGCGCTCGAGGGTCTCGGTCAGTTGTTGCGCAACGTGTCGCTGGTCAAGGCGAATCTGAATCCCGCTCTCGACGTGCGGGGGATTGTGCTCACCATGTACGACGCGAGGACCAAGCTCGCCGAGCAGGTGGAGGAGGAGGTGCGGGCCCATTTCGGCCCGAAGGTGTACCGGACCGTGGTGCCGCGAACCGTCCGCATCTCCGAGGCGCCCTCGTTCGGGCAACCGGTGACCGTGTTCGACGCATCATCGCGGGGCGCGATTGCGTACCGCGAACTGGCCAAGGAGGTGAGCCGTGGCGCGACCCGCCGGGCTGGGTAGAGGACTCGGCGCGCTGATCCCGACGGACGTCGGTCCGGCGCTCGTCGATGTCGCGTCCGAGGGCGGGCTGCGAGACCTCCCCATCACCTCGATCACCCCGAACCCCTCCCAACCGCGCCAACACTTCGACGAGGAATCGCTCGGCTCGCTCAGCGACTCGATCCGCGAGGTCGGCGTACTCCAACCGGTGCTCGTCCGCCCGCTCGACGACGGGACCTTCCAGCTGATCGCAGGTGAGCGCCGCTGGCGGGCCGCCAAGCGGGCCGGGCTGGCAACCATCCCCTCACTCGTTCGCAACGCCGACAACAGCGCAGCGCTCGCCCAGGCCATCGTCGAGAACGTCCAGCGGGAACAGCTCAACCCGCTCGAAGAGGCCGCGGCCTACAACCAGCTGATCGATGACTTCTCGCTCACCCACGACGAGGTCGCGCAGCGAGTCGGCAAGAGTCGCGCCAGCGTCAGCAACACGCTGCGGTTGTTGCAGTTGCCGCCGTCGATCCAGCGGTACCTGCGCGACGGGACGCTGCGGATGGGACATGCCCGCGCCTTGCTCGCGACACCCGACCGGGCGTTCCAGGAGCAGTTGGCGCGCCGGGCAGTGAGCGAAGACCTGTCTGTGCGCGCGGTCGAAGATGCGATCCGCGAACGCGCTGGTGGCGCCGGCCCGAGTGATATCGCGGACAAGCAGCCTTCGGTGAAGTTACGGCCGCCGGGCTTGCTCGAGCTCGAGGAGCTGCTCTCGGACTATCTCGATACCCGGGTGAGCGTCAGCATGACGGACCGCAAGGGCAAGGTCACCATCGAGTTCGCCACCCTTGAGGACCTTGAGCGCATCTACCGGGTGATGACCGAGGGCGGACGCGCCTGAACGCTCGGCGTCGCCTCAGGCCGGAAGCGAGATGATCGCGGCCTCGAAGCCGGCGCGAATCCCGGCGGCGATAGCCGGCGCAAGCCTCTCGCCGTGGTGGTTGATCTCCTCGTCGCTGAGATGAATCACGACCGCGGCCATGCGAGTCTCGCGCAACACCCCGTAGGTCCGGGCGCCGATGGCGCACTCGTCGAGCTGCGATGCGAGCGCAACCGCGAGGTGCGACGCGTGGTGATGACCGCCGACCGAGCGGAAGTCCGCAGTCCCGAAGAAGCTCAGGCGTTGGCCGGCTTGGTCGGGTTGATGACGGGCCACGAAGAGATCGGCGGCGTAGTCGTTCGCGGCGCGGGCCGTCGCGCTGTCGTCGTCGCCGAGCAAGAGCAAGATGTCGGCGCCTCTCGCGTCGAGCAACGACGCAACTTGGTCGAACAGGTCCTTGGCGAGACCTGAGCCGTGGAGCGCGATCCGGCGTTGCGCGACGGTGCGGGTCTTGGCGGCGAGCGACTCGCGTTCACGGACCGCGACGACGGACCCGCCGGCGAGCGCGTCAAGGCGATCGAGCGCCGTGATCGTGGCTGGCCCGCAGACACCGTCGTTCGCCACGCCCGCGTTGCGCTGGAACTCGCGCAACGCCGACTCGGTGTTGGGCCCGAAGACGCCATCGGGCCGGCCCGGGTCGAACCCGAGTGCGTTGAGGCGATGTTGCAGTGCGGCAACGTCGTCGCCACGCAGCATCGGTTTTCGGACCGCGAGAATCCGGTCGCCGAGTGCGTAACCGGCGTCGTGCAGTGCACCCCAGGTTTGGGGGCCGCAGATGCCGTCGGCGCGCAGACCCCGCTCGGCCTGGAACGTCTGCACTGCCAACTCGGTCCGCTCGCCGAAGTCGCGCTCCCCGCCGAAGCGATGGCCGAGCTGACGCAAGTGCTCTCGCAACGCGAAGACCGCTGGGCCGGTCGCGCCGCGCCGCAAGATGGGCAGGGTGGTCGTGTCCGGCGTCTCGACTTCGTCGGCGATCAAGGTCGTACCGGCTCTCGGTCGTTCGGGATCTCGGGTGTCGGGTCGACCCGAGCGCGCGCCCGCCGCTGCTCGCCGATCAGATGAACTCGGCGAGATCTTGGAGGAGTTGGGCCTTGCCCTTGGCGCCCACGAGGCGCTTTTGTACCTCGCCGTCCTTGAAGACCAGCATCGTCGGGATGCTGAAGATGTCGTAACGACGGGCGGTGTCGGGGTTGTCATCGATGTTCAACTTGGCGACCGTCAGTCGCCCCGACTGTTCACTGGCAATATCTTCCAGCACCGGAGCAAGCATTTTGCACGGGCCGCACCACTCGGCCCAGAAGTCGACGATGACGGCTTGATCGGCCGAACCGATCGTCTCGTCGAAGGTCGAGTCGGACAGGGTCACGATGGCATCGGCCACGGTATGGTTCCTTTCGGGCTGCCGCGGCGAGGCGACGCGGTGGCGGGATGGTCGAGTGTAAAGCACCGGCACACAACACCGACCGGAGTTTGGTTGTTCCTTCAACTACTGGGGTCTTTGGTCGCTCCACCGGGCCGGACGTTGCATGCGGACCAAGTTCGACCCACGGACCGGCGCTGGCCGCGCCGACGGACCGTGGGGGGCAGACCGGTGCGGGTCAGTGCCCCATCGCCTCGAGGTAGCGCTCCGCCTCCAGCGCAGCCATGCACCCCGACCCGGCGGCCGTGATCGCCTGGCGGTAGCTGAAGTCCTGGACGTCTCCCGCCGCGAAGACGCCGGCGACCGAGGTCGCGGTGCTGTCCGGGCGGGTCACGATGTAGCCGTTGTCGTGCAGGTCGAGTTGCCCCTGGAACAAGGCGGTGTTGGGCGTGTGGCCGATCGCGACAAAGAGGCCGTCGACGGCGATGTCGTCGACCGCGCCGGTTTCGGTGTCGCGCAAGCGCAACCCGCTGACCTTGTTGTCGCCGAGCACCTCGTCGACGACGGCGTTCCAGCGGAAGTCGATCTTCGGGTTGGCAAAGGCGCGATCCTGCATGATCTTGCTCGCGCGCAACTCCTTGCGGCGATGGATGAGGGTGACCTTGGTGGCGAACCGGGTGAGGAAGTTGGCCTCTTCGAGTGCGGAATCACCGCCGCCGACGACCGCGATCGGCTTGTCGCGGTAGAAGAATCCGTCGCAGGTCGCGCACGTCGAGACGCCGCGTGCGAACAACCTCGCCTCGGACTCGATCCCGAGCAACTTCGCCGTTGCTCCGGTGCTGATGATGACGGCTCGGGCCCGAAGTTCCCGATCGCCGACCCACACCCCGAACGGCGCGGTCGAGAGGTCGACCCGCGACGCGTCGTCGGTGATGAACTGCGTACCGAAGCGCTCAGCCTGCTCACGGAACTTGACCATCAGCTCCGGGCCCATGACCCCGTCGGGGAAGCCGGGGTAGTTCTCGACGTCGGTGGTGAGCATCAACTGGCCACCGGCACCGATGCCCTCGACGCACACCGGCGCGAGGTTCGCCCGAGCGGTGTAGATCGCCGCGGTGAGCCCGGCAGGGCCGGATCCCACGATCACCACGTCGTGGATGTCACTCATGACCTGTCGCCTTTCCCGGTTGCGGCGGGTGTGGCCGATGGGACCTCACCGGAGCCCGCCGAACCGCGTGTGCGGTGGCGCTATTCCAAGTACTAACGCGCCGTGCTGCCGGGTGACACCGCCGCCCCGGCCTCGCGGCTGATGAACAGCCGCATGCCGCCCCCGACGAGCACCAGTCCGAGCAGCGTCCATGCCATCCAGGCGTTGTCGTCGGGGCCTGGCAGGGCGTTGAAGGCGATGACCAGCGTCCGGAACGCCACGACGAGGGCGATCACCGCGGCCGGGACCGCGAAACCGATCGCGAGGCTCCCGAATACGACGGCGCGGGCGACGCGCAGGACCGGTTCGACGGCGCGTTCGCGCACGTTCGCGACTGCCTGTTCGATGCGATCGGCGACGTCGTCGGTCCAGTCAGGGCCCGCGTCGTGCGCCATGGGGCGGCAGGCTATCGCCGCGCCGCATCGGCCGCCGCAGTCAGGCCACCGGGTCAGGTTGCCATCATCGTCGACAACAGCACCGCGCACGGTGTGTCGGTGCTCACCACCCATCCCAACCTGGCACCCGGCTCGTCGGCCGTGGCCACCAGACCGACCTGACCAGCGACCGTCGCGACGCCGATGACCTGCGCCAGCGCGCCGCCCGGGTTGAGATTGCCCAGGCACTCTGCTGCCGCTGCCGTGTCGTAGGTCACGGTCCCGAGGGGCTCGACCTGTGAGCTTTCAGGGCTCGCGATGGTGTCGGGGCCGAAGTCACCGGTGTTGAGCTCGGCGCTCGAACGTCCACTGTTGCCGCCGTCGGCCTGGGCGACGAGCAAGCGCAGGGCGGCGCCGTCGATCTCGCCGTAGTCGATCGTCGCCGGCTCGACTCCCGGTGCCGCCTCTTGCTGGGCGACGTTCCCGGGGTCGGCGACCTGGCGGTCCTCATCGTTCAGCGCGACGCCGATGCCGCCGGCCAGGGCGGCCGCAGCCGCCACGGATGCGGCGGGAACGAGCCAGCGCCGCGACCGGGTCCGGTGCAGGGTGCGCGAGCGCATGACGTGCCCCGGCGTCAGGTCGGCGGTCCGATGACCAGCATCGTCAGGGGCAGCGGCTCCGGCCGACACCGAGTCGATTGCGCCGCGGACGAGTCGCGCGCGGGTGATCTCGTCGAGGGCGGGAACCGCGGCGAGCGCCCGCGCGGCGGCACGGAGATCGGCCTGGCGGGCGAGCGCCGGTGCTGCTTCGAGGACCGCGATCTCGGCGGCGGTCGCGCCGAGTTCACCGACCGCCTCAACCAGCGCGCCGTCGAGTGCGGCCGACAACAACTCGTCGCGCCGGGCGAACTCATCGGGCGCGGCCTCATCAGGTGACGGGGGCTCGACGGCTTCGGGCGGTTGCGGCTGTTCGGTCATGGCAACGGGGTTTGGCGATCCGCGTGACCTGGTTGGTTCCCGAGGGGGGAGAATTCGGTCGCGGCTTCACCGGCGGGTCGGAGCAGGTCGGCGAGGGCGGCTCGGCCGCGCGCGATGCGGCTGCGGACCGTGCCTGGCGGGATGCCGAGCACCTCGGCGATCTCGGCGTAGTCGAAACCGGCGAGGTCGCGGAGCGCGACCGCGGCGCGGAACTCGGGGGGGATTTTCGCCAGCGCGGCGTCGACGACCATCTGGTCGGCGAGTCGGTCGGCGAGATCGGCGGCGCCTGCGACCTCGGGGAGGGTCTCGACCGGTCGCGGCCGGCGCTGCCGCCGGCGGGCCTCGTCGAGCGCCGCGTTGGTGGTGACCCGGTAGAGCCACGTTGTGAATAGCGAGCGGCCGTCAAAGCGTGCGATCCCACGCGAGATCGCGATCATCGCCTCTTGGGCTGCATCGAGCGCGTCCTCGGGGTGCGCGAGCACCCGCCGGCAGATCGCGTGGATCCTGTCGGCGTGCCGCGCGAGCAGCGTCTCGAGCGAGCGCCGGTCGCCGGCCGCGGCACCGACCGCGAGTTCGTGGTCCGAGAGGTGGTCGAGGC
>Ga0233424_10000853_pt1:7500-32462 | contig 32462 bp, 28 predicted proteins | sample Watercolumn_Towu_FD_181011 | JGI IMG/M metagenome (GOLD analysis project Ga0233424, IMG submission 181011) | Freshwater microbial communities from Lake Towuti, South Sulawesi, Indonesia - Watercolumn_Towuti2014_125_MG | ecosystem: Environmental > Aquatic > Freshwater > Lake | place... | reverse complement strand
GACGCCGTGATGAAGACGAAGCAGAGGCCGACGGGAAAATCGAATCCAAGAATGAAATAAACGCCAATGCATGCAGCGGCCTGGCCGGCAATCGCCACCCAGCGCAGCATGAGGAGCGTCTCCATGCGCAAGCGTCGGGCGTCGTATTCATAATCGAGCGTTGTCATCTCAGTCAGTCCTAAGAGCGGCGCTACCGGCGCGTTTCACAGGCCGACGCCGCGCGACGCGCGCCAAATGCGCCACTGTCGGCGCAGCGGCGAGAGTTCGCCAGCCTGGCGATAGGGATCGTAATCGTTTCGCGCGAGCCGCTCCAGACAAAGCGGAGTGGTCGCGGCAGGGAGCAGCGCGGCGCGGGCGGGGCCAAGATTCACCGCCAGACGTCGCGCCTCGTCATAGTGAGACTGCGCCAGCGCCCCCATCCCCCTCAGAGCAAGGCGAAGCTCTTCCCGGCGAGCCTTGGGGTCGCCGTCTTGCGCGAACGCTTCGTCGGGTAGAAATTTCTCCTGATTGGGGCGCTCCGCGAAGGCGCGCAATATTCGCGTTAAGCCAAGCGCGACGCCCGCCTCATCGAAAGCGCGCGCGGACGGCGCTTGAAGATCGGCGCCGAGAATGCGCGCCGCCCAGCGCATCGGGGCCGACGCCGTAGCTCGGCAATAATCTTCGAGCGCGGCCCAAGTCGGCATCGCATCGTCGTAGAGATCGAAGATGTGCGCCTCCGCCAGCGCGATGAATTCGTCGCGGGGCAGGACGAAACGCTCGATCGTGTCGATGAGCGCATCGGCTACGGGATTGGCGCGCGCGCCTTCGCCTTGCGCGGCGTCGCCCTGCAGCGCGTCAATCCACCATTGCAGCCGCATCTCGCCCAGCAGCGGTTGCGTGACCTTGCCGCTGACGTCTGCCGCCTCCTGGGCGAAGGCGTAGAGCGTGTGGATGTGTCTGCGCGCCTCCTGGGGCGCGAAGAGACAGGCGAGCCACATGTCGCGATCGCGCGTCCGCAGAAGCTCCTCGCACTGCGCATAATGCTCCTGCGAGGCGGCGGTCATGTCACACCGCGATCAGCAGCGCGCCGACTCGGCGATCCTCGTCGACGAGCATATTGTAGGTGCGCACGGCCGCTCCCGTCGCCATGGTTTCCCAGCCGACGCCCGATGCGCGCAGCTTAGCGCGCAGGACGCTTGCAAGCGGCAGCAGGTCCTGTCCAGTCCCGACAACGAACACGTCGAGACCGCCGCTTTCAGATAGCGCGCGATCGATCATCGCTTCGTCGATCTCCGCGGCGTTGCTTAGAGGCACGGCGCGCACGCCGGAGGGCAGGGCGAGAATAGAGCCTTTGTGGGACATGTCGGCGAAGCGAAAGCCGCCGCCGCCGTAGTCGTCGATCTTGTGACGGCCGGGCACATAGCCGCCGTCGCGAGCGGTCAAGCCGGCCTCGTCTTGGTGGCCCGTTTGCCGGTCGCCTTCCGAGCGGGCGCGGGCGTCTTTTCTGCGGCCGTGGGAGGATTCGCCGGCGCGGCGGCGGTCTCGTCACGCGTGGAAACGGCCGTCTCCGCCTTGTGCTCGGTCTCGTGCTTCTGCGCCGCCTTGTCAGCGTCTTCGTTGCGCAGGCCGAGATAGATCAGCATCGGCGAGCAGATGAAAATCGACGAATAGGTCGCGACGAAAATGCCCCAGATCATCGCGACCGAGAACGAGCGGATCACCTGGCCGCCGAAGGCGACCAGCGCGAAGAGCGCGAGCATCACGGTCGTCGCCGTCATGATCGTGCGCGGCAGCACGGCGTTGATCGACATGTCGACCATCTGCGCCGTCGCCATTTTCTTGTATTTGCGCATATTTTCGCGAATGCGGTCGAGCACCACCACGGTCTCGTTCAACGAATAGCCGACGATGGTCAAAATCGCGGCGATCGAGGTGGTGTTGAATTCGAGCTGGGTGATCGAAAAGAAGCCGACGGTGAGGAGCAGATCGTGCATCGTCGCGATCACCGCGCCGATCGCGAATTGCCATTCGAAGCGGAACCACAGATAACTCAGCACCGCTATGATGGAGAGCACGACGCCGAGCGTTCCCGACTGCACCAATTCATTCGAAACGCGCGGGCCGACGACTTCGACGCGCCGCAGATCGTAATAGGCGCCGACAGCGTCGCGCACCCGCTCGACCGCCGCCTGCTGGGCGACGTCGCCGCCCGGCTGCAGACCGAAGCGCAAGGTGGCGTCGGCCGGATTGCCGAAAGCCTGCACTTCGATGTCGCCGAGATGGAGGCTCTCGCCCATCGTGCGCAGCGTGCCGACTTCCGCGGCGCCCGACTTCGCCCGTAGTTCGATCACTGTGCCGCCGGCGAAGTCGATGCCGAAATTCATGCCCTTGAAGACAAAAAGGGCGACGGCGATCAGCGACAGCAGAGCCGAGAAGGGATAGCTCACGCGGCGGAACCGCATGAACGGGAATTTGGTGTTCTCCGGGGCGAGGCGCAGAAGTTTCATAAATGTCGCCCCTTCAGATCGGCAGTTTCGTCGGCCGCGCGTAATGATACCAGACGGCGATCATCATGCGCGTCATGGTCACCGCGGTGACGATGGTCGTCAGAATGCCGAGCGCAAGCGACACGGCGAAGCCGCGCACCGGTCCCGAGCCAAGAAAATAGAGAATCGCCGCGGCGACGAACATTGTGACGTTGGAGTCGACGATGGTCGCGAAGGCGCGGGTGAAGCCGGCGTCGAGCGAGGCGAGAATCGAGCGCCCGGCGTGATTTTCCTCGCGGATGCGTTCGTAGATCAACACGTTCGAGTCGACCGCCATGCCGATCGTCAGCACGATTCCGGCGATGCCCGGCAGCGTGAGCGTCGAGCCGAGCAGCACAAGGCCGGCAAAAATGAACGCGATATGCACGAAAAGCGCGAGATTGGCGAAGACGCCGAAGACGCCGTAGGTGACAAGCATGTAGACGACGACGAGCCCCGCGCCGACATAGGCGGCGCGCTTGCCGGCGTCGATCGAATCCTGTCCGAGACCGGGGCCGACGGTGCGCTCTTCGACGATGTTGAGCTTCGCCGGCAGCGCGCCGGCGCGCAGCAGGATCGCGAGATTATTCGCCTGTTCGACGGTGAAGCGCCCGGAAATCTGTCCTGAGCCGCCGGTGATCGGGGTCAGGATTCGCGGCGCGGAAATGACCTTGTTGTCGAGGACGATGGCAAAGAGACGGCCGACGTTTTTCGAGGTGACTTCGCCGAAGGCCTGGGCGCCCCGAATATTGAAGCGGAAATTGACGACCGGCTCGCCGCTTCTTTGCTGGTCGAAACCGGGCTGCGCGTCGGTGAGATCCTCGCCCTTGACCATCACCTGTTTTTCGACGGCGATCTTGCCGTCCTGCTCGACTTGATCGAGTTCCTCGGTTTCCGATGGATTCTGGCCGGGTTCGGCGACGAGGCGGAACTCGAGTTTGGCGGTCTTGCCGAGAATTTCCTTGAGAGTCTCGGGGTCCTGGAGTCCCGGGACCTGCACCAGTACGCGGTCGTCGCCCTGACGTTGAATGCTCGGCTCGCGCGTGCCGAGCGCGTCGACGCGCCGGCGAATGACCTCGATCGACTGCTCCACGGCCTTGCGTGATTTGTCCGTGAGCCCGGCGTCGGTGATGGTCACGCGAATGACGCCATCCGGCGTTTCCTCGACGTCAAGCGGCGACGGCCCGCCGATGAGCGCGCTCGAGAAGCTGTTGCGCAGTTGCCGCAGTTTCGGGAGAATCTTCTCGCGGTCCGCGGGGTCGGCGACGCGCACCTGCACCCCGCGCGCGGTCGCGCCAATGCCGCCGGTGATGGCGACCTTTTCCTCCCTCAGGATCCGGCGCACGTCGTCGCGCAGATTTTTGATCTGCGTGGCGATCAGGTCCGCCTGATCGACCTCGAGCATCACATGCGAGCCGCCCTGCAAATCGAGGCCGAGCACGATGGTCGGCGGAACGAGCCAGGAGGGCAGCCGCGATTTCAGCTCTTCATAGTGGGACGCCGACAACATGCTCGGCGCGACGATGAACACCGCAGCGAGTGTCATCGCGACAATGGCGAAAAATTTCCAGGTCGAGAATCGCAGCATCGTCCTGCCATCGGCTAGGGGGTCGAAAGGACGGCGTCAGTTCTGCGAGCCGGATTTCGCGTCGCCGGCCCTGTTTTCGCCGGCCTTTGCATCGGTCGTCTTGGCCGACCTCCCTCCGCCTCTGGCAGGTCCGACGGTCTTGGCCGGCGGCGGCTCGTCCTTCACCGGCTCGCCCTTGGCGCGCACTTCGGCGATGGCGGTGCGCAGCATGCGCACCCGCACATTGGGCGCGAGCTCGACCTCGACCTCAGTATCGTCAATCGCTTTGGTCACCTTGGCGACGAACCCGCTCGTGGTGACAAGCGTGTCGCCGCGACGCACGTTGCGCAACTGCGCCAGCGCGTCCTTCTCGCGGCGAGAACGCGGGCGTATGACCAGTATATACACGATGCCCATCACCACGAAGATGGGAATGAGCTGGCCGAGCATCTCCGGCATGGTCGGCGGCTGCGCCGCTTCCGGCTTGGATTCGGCCAGCTGCCCGGTTTGCGTCGAGGCGGGCGGATGCGGCGGGCCCGGCGGCGTCGGCGCGGCGGGGGCGGTCGGCTCGGCCGGCGGCGAGGCAGGCGTTTCGGCGGCGGGCGGTGACGGCTGGGCTTGCGCCAAGGCGTCCGGGATCAGCTTCATCGCGAAATCTCTTTAAAGGCTCGAAGCCCGGCGCGGAATGTCATTTCCAAAGCGCCGGAACGGGCGCGGACTATAGCCGCTCACTTTACGAAAGCAATGGCGTCCCGCCGACTTCGGGTAATGCGCGCGCATGGCGCGAACAGTCCGATGTGTGACGGCGCACCGCCTTTCGCCCGCCAAGAGCATAGGCAATCTGCGGCGCCTCACGGCGTCTGTGTGTTAGGAGATAAATCATGTTGAAGAAAGTTGCATGCGCCGCGCTGCTGACGGGAGCGCTCTTCGCCTCTTCGCCTGCCGCCGCGGGCGGCTGGCACGGCGGCTGGCATGGCGGCCACGGCTGGCACGGCGGCCACGGCTGGCATGGCGGCTGGCATGGCGGTCACGGCTGGCATGGAGGCTGGCATGGAGGCTGGCATGGCGGCTGGCATGGCGGCGGCCACTGCTGGCGCTGGTGGTATGGCCGATGGCACTGGGTCTGCTGATCGCCCGGGCGACCCTTTATTCTTTCTGGGTCTCTCTGGCGCTCATCGCCGGAGAGACCGCTTTCTTGCGCAATCGAGACGATTTCGTCGAGCATTCATGATTGGAGCTGCCGCGCGAGCCCGCGCAGAAACTCCATACAAGCGGCGAGTTCGGCGATGTCGATATATTCGTCGGGCTGGTGCGCCTGGTCGATGCGGCCGGGACCGCAGACGACCGCCGCCATCCCGGCCCGCTGAAACTGGCCCGCTTCCGTGGCGTAGGGCACGGCGATCGTCGCATTGCGCTTGGCGAGCCGCAGCGCCAGGGTTTCGGCCTCGGAGCCCGGCTGAGGCGAAAGGCCCGGAACCTCGTTTTCCGTCGTCGTCTCAATCCCTGCGTCGGGAAAGCCGACAAAGATCGAGCGCCTCAGCTCGTCGCAATAGGCCTCCAGCCGATCCCGGACGACCGTCGCCGACGCGCCGGGCAGTCCTCGGACCTCCCACAGAAATTCACAATCCTTGGCGACGATGTTGCGCGCCGTTCCGCCATGAATGACGCCGACGTGAATGGTGGAAAAGGGCGGATCGAAGCGCCCGCTCGGGTCGCCGTCCGCGCGCAACGCCTCGCCGATACGGTCGAGTTCGCATACGAGTTTACAGGCGACATGGACGGCGCTGACGCCGCGATTGAGATTGGCCGAATGGATTTCGAAGCCGCGCACCCGCGTCACGAAAGTGGTCACGCTCTTGTGCGCGTCGGCGACCTCCATCGACGTCGGCTCGCCGACGATGACCGCTGACGGGCGGGGCAGGTCGGCGCCGAAGCGGGCGATCACGTCAAGCGGCCCGAGGCAAGTGGTCTCCTCGTCATAACTCAGGAGGATATGGATCGGGCGGGAGAGCCGCGCCGCCTTGAACGCCGGAATCATCGCGAGACAGGCGGCGTCGAAGCCCTTCATGTCCACCGCGCCGCGCCCATAAAGGCGAGTCGCGTCCCGACGCAGCGTGAAGGGATCGGCGCTCCAGGCCTGTCCCGCGACCGGCACGACGTCGGTGTGGCCCGAAAGAAGCACGCCGCCGTCGACTTTAGGGCCGATCGTGACGAAAAGGGCGGCCTTGTCGCCGGCCGCGTTCGGCGCGCGGACAAAGCATACGTCCTGTTCGCGCAAATAGGATTCGACGAAATCGATCAGCGGTAGATTGGATTTGGAGCTGACGGTGTCGAAAGCGACCAATCGGGAGAGCAGGTCGATCGCGTCTTCAAGGCGGTCCATTTCGACCGCCTAGTTCAGGGTCGGGCGCGACAGCGGACTGTCGAGCGAGAAGGCGGGGACTTCGACGTCGAAGGTTTCGCCGGCGTCGGTGACCATGCGATAGCTGCCCTGCATCATACCGGAAGGCGTGCTGAGCGGGCAGCCGGAAGCGTAGCGAAACGTTTCGCCAGGCTCCAACACCGGCTGTTCGCCGACCACGCCCGGTCCGCGCACCTCCTCGCGGCGGCCATTGGCGTCGATGATGACCCAGTGCCGCGACAGGAGCTGCACCCTCACGCGCCCCAAATTGGCGATTTCGATCGTATAAGACCAGACGTAGCGATCCTGGTCGGGGTCCGAGTGATCCGGCAGAAAGTCGGGAAGCGCCGTTATCTGTATGTCTCTGGTGATGGCGATGTACATGGGCGCAAGATTAGAGCGCGCGCCGGAAAAGGGGAACGCCTTTGATTAGGCGCCTCGGTCGGCGGCCGCGACTATGGCGCCAATCCGCCCCTTGTTACGCAAATGTTACACTTGGAGCTTTTTTGGCGCGGCGCGCCTTGGGCGCCTATCCAAAAGGCAAGCAATCGGGAATGTTAAAACGTCTGATTTGCACCGGAATCGAAATGCGGCTCACGAGTTTTCGCAATCTGCTGCTCGCGCTGGCCATGGTCTTCCAGACCGTCGCCGGCGGGGCCGGAATCGCGCACGCCGCTTCGATCTCTCCTGAGGAGACGCTTTCAGCTCAGTGTCACCACATGCGCGCAGGGGAGCAGCCTGCGCCCGACGACCGGCCTGGCCATCGGCACAATTGCCAGTCGTGTCTCCTGTGCGGCGAACCGCCGCCGGCCTGGGTATCGCTGGCCTCGGACTATCTTGTCTCGCTCGGCGAATATGCGCGGTTCGACGCGCCCATATTTGCGCGGCGGCCGCTCTCCGAGCGATTGTCGCGCGCGCATAGCGCGCGAGCGCCCCCCTTCTCGCGCGCCTGAGCCGGCAGGAGGCGCGCGCAAAGCGCGTCGGGCCGCGCCACTGCCCGCTGCGCATAGCGGCTTTCACCCTCTTCGTCCGAGCGCGTCGCCTTCGACGCGCAGCTCGCCTCACGCCATGCGTCGATCTGCGTCGGCGCCAAGGAATGCTCGCCATGATTCGTCAGTCTCGCCTCCTCAAAGGAGCCTCTCTCGCTGTAATAAGCCTATTCGCCGCCAGCGCCGCAGATGCGCAGCAGGCGCTGCCCACCATCAATGTCGGCGGCGCGCGCGGCCCCGTGCATCGAGGCCCGGCGGGCCAAGGCGCCGGCGGACCGGGTCGCGTCACAACCGCAGCGCCCTCGCCAGGAAATGGGTCCGGGTCCGGGCTGGCGGATCGTTACGCGGAGCCGAAGCCGGCGCCGTTTAGCCGCACATTGCCGGCGAATATTCCGGCGGTGGTCGAGAGCAGAACGCGAGCGCAAATCCAAAAAACCACGAATATCATGACTTCTGAAGACGCATTCAAATACATGCCGTCGATTCTCATCCGCGAGCGCTTCATCGGCGATCGCAACGCGATCGTTTCGACGCGCACAACCGGCACGATTCAGAGCGCCTTGACGCTGGTCTACGCCGACAACGTGCTGCTTTCGAATCTGCTCGGCAACAGCTTCAACTTCGCGCCGCGCTGGGGCATGGTTTCGCCCGCCGAAATTTCGCGCATCGACGTCATGTACGGCCCGTTTTCGGCGCTCTATCCCGGCAATTCGATCGGCGCCGTATTGACCATGACGACGCGCATGCCGGACGAGTTCGAGGTCCACGCCATGGCCACCGCGGCGGTCCAGCCGTTCAGTCTCTATAGCACCAAGGAACTCAATCTCGGCGGCGTGGCCAATGTGCTGATTGGCGATCGGATCAACGATTTCCGTTACTGGGTTGGTTATGAGCATTTGGACAATCAGGGTCAGGCGCAAACCTTCCCGGGCAATTTTCTGACGCCGGGCACAGGCGCGGCGTTCTTTGGCGGACACCAGGACTTCGACCAGCAGGGACGCCCGCGCATCATCACCAACTCCGCCGGTGCCGATTACCTGCAAACGGACTTGGCGAAAGTTAAACTTTCTTATGACATCGCGCCGCTTGTGCGCGCCAAATATCAGGTCGGTTTCTGGACGCTGAACGATACGACCAGCGTCGAAAGCTATATTCGCGACAGGAACGGCATGCCGATCTACAACACGCAGAGCGGGCGCGTGCAGCTTGGCCCGTTCTCCGTTACGCCGGGCGGCGTCAATCCTAACCACGGCGCCGCAAACCATCTGATGCAGGCGTTCGAGCTCAGACAAGATACGGGCGGGGTCTTCGATTTCGATTTGTCGGCGACCTCGTTCAACTTCCTTCGCGACTACTCCAACAGCGCGCAATCCTACGGACCGCGCGTCAATAATGCGGGAACCGCCTATAATATCGATCCGCGCGGTCTGAACACCAATAATGGCGGAACCTTCTGGCGCACCGCCGACGCGCGCTTCATCTGGCGCCTGCCTCAGGATTTGCTCGGCAAGCATGAAGTGTCGTTCGGCGCGCATGGCGACCTTTATTCGCTGGCGACGAAACAGACCAGCACCGTGTCCTGGCCCAACAATTACTATCTGGGGATCCAGGCGCTTAACTTCGGCAAGACCGAAACGAAGGGCGTCTACGTTCAGGAAGTCTGGAGGCCTCTCCCGGACTGGAAATTCACCGCCGGCGCACGCGGCGAGTGGTGGCGCGCCTTCGGCGGCATGAACGCCACTGGCGGCTTCGGCAATGCGTCGAACCCTGCCGGCCAACCAATCGTCGGCATTCCCCTTCGAGCCGCGAACATCACCTATTTCCCTGAATCCGATAAGGGCGCCTTTTCGCCGAAGGCGGCGTTGGAGCACTATTTCACGCCGGAACTCTCTGTGCGTGGGTCGATCGCCCGCGCCTATCGCTTTCCGACCGTCACCGAACTCTTCCAATCTCTGGCGAGCCCAAGTTCGGTGCTCATCAACAACCCTAATCTGCAGCCTGAAATATGCACCTGTTACGATGTGACCACCGAATATCGAACGGTTGACGCTTTCGGCGGCGCGATCGGTCTCTTTAACCCGCGCATCAGCTTCTTTCTCGACGACCGCTGGAACGCCATCGCCAGCCAGACCGCGCTCTCGCCCTTCGGCACGCAGGTCACGCAAAACGCCAATCTCGACAAGGTGCGGTTTCGCGGCATCGAGGTTGCGGCGCATATGAAAGACATTTTCGTTCCAGGGCTCGATTTCGAGGGCGGATTCACGCTTACCGACGCAAAAATTCAGACCAATCTGTCGAGCCGCAATCTCGACAGCATCCTTTTCGCGGGCAATCAATTCCCGCGCGTGCCCAAATATCGCTTTCGCGGCGTTGCGAGCTACAGCCCCAATCCGGACATGTCCTTCGCCCTTGGCGCGCGCTATTCGTCCCCGGCCTTCGTCACCTTCGCGAACACCGACTTCAACCACAACAACTACGGCAATGTGGACAGCGAAATCCTGGTTTTCGACATGAAGGCGAGATACCGGCTCGAGCCGAATTGGTGGCTGTCCGTCGGCGTCAACAACATCGGCCGCTGGAAAGCTTATGTGAATCCGAATCCCTATCCGCAGCGCACCTTCTTCATCGCGCTGAACTATGACCTTGGCGGATCGGATGGAGCGGCCATAACGATCGATCGCGGAGGCGCCCCGTCGACGTTCCGGTAAGCCTTCACGACGATCCGTCCACGGCGTCGAGGGGGAATGCCGTCATCGTGGTGAGACGCTTTGCCGCAGCGAGGCCGTGGCTCCAAGATTAACTTGTCGCGGCTCTCGCTTTTTGCTTACATCGGCGCGCGCCTGTAAAATGGGCAGGCGCGCCTTATCGAAGGCTCGAGCTTTTATGCGTCGCAACTGGTTGTCGGCTCTGCTTTTTGCGCTCGCGCTGGCCGTTCAGGCCTTTGCGCCTGCGGCGGCGCATGTCGCGTCGCGAATGGGCGCCGGCGACGCCGTCAGGGAATATTGCTTTATCGACGTCGCCTCAGGCGACCAAACGCAGGCTCCCGGCCAAATCAAGGGCCAGAGGGACGCCTGCCTGTTCTGTCAAACCCATTGCGATGGGGTCGCGCCGCTGGCGGCGCGGACCATTCATTTTGGCAAGGCGCCCGTCCAATGGACAGCGCTTGATTGGACGGTGGCGGACCGCGCCCTGCCGACCCCCACGCAGGATTATTCAAGACAGGCGCGCGCGCCTCCCGCCAACTCCTGATCCTACGCACGCTGACGCGCCGTTTTGCGCGCCTCGCCCGGACTCCGGGCGCGCGCAGCGTCGGGCGCAGCATCAAGGACAACGCCGCGTTAAGCGGCGGATCGGGAGCAAGCCCATGTTTCGCAAACGTAAGCCGAGCGGCCGGGAAAGCGTCGTCGCCGGCGCGACGCTTGAATCTCTGAACGAGCGTGAACGCGCGCAGCCGGGAGATGCGCCCGGCATGGCGGCGCTCGCCGCCATCGTGCCGGCGACGCGTCTGTGGCGCGGCGATGACCAGCGCGTCATCCGCCTCATCGACCTCGAGCGCCGCGCGCGATTCTCGCGGCCTTTGACTGACGCGACCTGAACCGATGTTCCCGTCGGCGTTCAGGCTCGCTTCGCCGCCTCGCGCGGGCGTTGGGTTTGGAGCGGCGCTGCTGTTCGTGGCGGCGTCGCTCTGGGCCGTCGTCCCGCTCGCGCGCGGCGTCGCCGATTCGGGCGTCGGCGGCCGTCTGGTCGCTCAACTCTTTATCTGTTTCGCGTCGGGGTCCTCCCAACCTGACGCGCTTGCGGGGCGGCTGGGCCCCAAAGACGATCGCTCCGCCTGTATCCTCTGTCAGGCGTTTTGCAGCGGTCTTGCGCCTCTTGCGGCGCGGCCCGGCCCGATCGGCGCGACGCCCGTCCCGAGCTTCAAGCTCGTGCGGACGGTGGCGGACTGCGTCGCGCCGACGCCCCGTCCCAGCCCAGCTCACCGCCCACGCGCGCCGCCGGCGGCATAATCTGTGTCGCGAACGGCCCGCGTCGGCGTCGATTCTCTTCTCGCGCCGCCGCCGCGGGCCGCCGCTTCGATTTTTTTCGCATTCCGCAGCGAATGCATTTCGAGGGCATACTGATGAACGAACTGATCACGGGCGTCGTGCTTGAGGCGTTTTGCGCCATACTCGCCGCATCCTATTTCGTCGCCGAATGCGCGATGCAGGAGGCGAAAATTCCCGTTCGCAAAGAAAGGCGGGATCGCGCGCGGCCGTAGCGTCAGGCGCGCGCGGCGGCCCATAGTCCGCGCGCGAGATCGTCGATGAGATCATCGGCGTCCTCGAGGCCAACTGAGAGGCGCAGCAGCCCGTCGCCGATGCCGAGCGCCGCGCGCGCTTCCGGCGTCAGCCGCTGATGGGTCGTCGTCGCCGGATGGGTGATGAGGCTCTTCGCGTCGCCAAGATTGTTTGAAATTTTTATCACTTCGAGCGCGTTAGCGAGCCGGAAAGCGGCAGGCTTGTCGCCCGCCATATCGAAGCTCACCAGCGTGCCGCCGCCCGACATCTGACGGCGCGCCAGATCGGCCTGCGGATGATCCGCGCGGAATGGATAGAGCACGCGGCTGACGGCTTTCTCTTCAGCCAGAAAGTCGGCGATCTTGGCCGCGCTCGCGGTCTGCTGCGCGACGCGCAACGGCAAGGTCTCCAGTCCTTTTAGCATCACCCAGGCGTTGAACGGCGACATGGCCGGCCCGGTCTGGCGCAGGAAATTATGAACGCTTTCTTCGATCAGCGCCTTTGAGGCGAGAATGACGCCGCCGAGACATCGGCCCTGGCCGTCGATGTGCTTAGTCGCCGAATAGACGACGACGTCGGCGCCGAAGTCGAAGGGCTTCTGCAGGAGCGGCGTCGCGAAGACATTATCGACGACGAGCTTTGCGCCGGCCTCATGCGCAATATCGGCGATCGTCTTGAGGTCGTAGACCTCAAGGCCGGGGTTGGTCGGGCTTTCGAGGAAGAAGAGTTTCGTCTCAGGACGGACCGCCGCCTTCCACTGTTCGATATCGGCGCCGTCGACGAGAGTCGAGGCGACGCCCAATCGCGGCAAGAGGTCCTCGACGACGTAAAGGCAAGAGCCGAACAGCGCCCGCGCGGACACCACATGGTCGCCGGCTTTGAGCTGTGCGAGCAGGCTCGCGGTCACCGCCGCCATGCCGCTCGCGGTGGCGCGCGCCGCCTCTGCGCCCTCGAGAAGGATCATGCGCTGCTCGAACATCGCCACGGTCGGGTTCGAGAAGCGCGAATAGATGAAGCCCGGTTCGTCGCCTTTAAAGCGCGCCTCGGCCGCCTCCATCGTCGGATAGGCGAAGCTCTGCGTGAGGTAGAGCGCCTCCGATAATTCTCCGAAGGAAGAGCGCTGCGTCCCGCCATGCACGAGTTGCGTGGCTGGTTTGAGCGGCCTGCGCGGCGGAGCGTTGGCGGACATTTCTTCTCCCTCGGCGCAAATCGCGCCAATTCTTGATGCGCGCCAAAAGGCGCTGCTGCGCAAAAAGCGGGGTTTCCTGCGGGAGACCCGGCCTTTTAGCGCGTTGTTTTTCGTGGCGGCAAGCCGGCCGGCTCAAATAACCACGTGCGCCTATAGAGGCCAGAGGGACCTAAGCTGTCAACAGCCCCGGCTTGAAAGGCGGCGCGATTTGGCGCTTATCCGCTTCAACAAAGGGAAACGGGGCGACACGATGGGCGGCGTGCTTTCCAGCCGGCAGATTCAGGCGATGGCCGACGCCGGCCAGATCCGCCTCGCGGCGCCGCTGGCGCATGGGCAGATTCAGCCGGCCAGTCTCGACTTGCGGCTTGGTCCCAAGGCCTATCGCGTGCGCGCGAGTTTTCTGCCGGGGAAGCGCCGTAGCGTCGATGAGCTTCTTTCCGCGCTGAAATATGACGAGATGTCGCTTGAAGGCGAAGGCGCTGTGCTGGAGCGCGGCTGCTTCTACGTCGTGCCGCTCCTGGAAAGTTTAGCGCTCGATGAGTCTGTCGTTGGCGCCGCCAATCCGAAAAGCTCGACGGGGCGTCTCGATATTTTCACCCGGCTGATTACGGATCGCGGCGACCGCTTCGACGAGGTCGCCCCCGGATATCGCGGGCCGCTTTACGCCGAAGTGTCGCCACGCAGCTTTTCGGTGCGCGCGCGCCTGGGCACGCGATTGAACCAGCTGCGCTTTCGCGCGCGCCTGCCTGGTAGATCGGCGGGCGGAGCGCTCGGCGACGCAGACCTCGCCGAACTGCATCGCAAATCGCCGCTCGTCGACGGACCGCTCAATTTGCGGGACGGCGTCGTGCTGCGCGTTGCGCTCGACGCTGGAGCCTTCGGCGGCATCATCGGCTATCGCGCGCAGAAGCATACCGATGTGATCGATGTCGATCGGATCGGCGCCTATCGCATCGACGATTATTGGGACCGCTTGCCGTCCCGAGACGGAAGGCTCATCCTCGATCCCGGCGACTTTTATATTCTCGCTTCTCGCGAGCGCCTCGCGATCCCGCCGGATATCGCCGCCGAAATGGCGCCGATGGACGCCGCGATTGGAGAGTTTCGCGTGCATTACGCCGGCTTCTTCGATCCGGGCTTCGGGGCTGGCGCCGACGGGCGACCGGGCGCCCGCGCCGTTCTTGAAGTGCGCTCGCGCGAAGTGCCCTTCATTTTGGAAGATGGCCAGTTCATCGGTCGCCTTGTCTATGAGCGCATGGCCGAAACGCCCGAGGCGCTTTACGGCCAAAGCGGCGTGTCGAATTATCAGGGGCAGGGGCTCAAGCTCTCGAAACATTTCATCGCGGAGTGACCGCAAGCGACACAGCGCGTAGCACCAGTAGTGCGCCTCGCTTGAATTTTGTGTACGTTGTCTTACAGTGATTACATCTCAATTTTTTGAGCTTCGAGAGAGACATGACGACGGTTCCTTTCACGCTTCGCATCGACGCGGCGGTAAAGAAACGCCTTGAACAAGAAGCAAAACGCGAGGACCGGTCGGCGGGCTATGTCGCTCAGCAGGCTATTCGCGCCTATGTCGAGGCGAAGGAACGTGCGCGAGCGGAGATCCGCGCCGCAGAGAAAGAAGCAGACAAAGGCGTTTTCATCTCCGGAGGCGCGATGGACAAATGGGTGCGCTCGTGGGGTTCGGACGAGGAGCAGGCCCCGCCGGAACCGGATATTGCGCCTCGCCGCTGATATATGGAGATCGTTTATCTTCCGTCTGCAGTGGCCGGGCTCGACTGGTTCCGGCGTTACTACGCTCAGGTTTTTCCCGAGGGCGAGAAGCGCGCGATCGCTCAATATGAAAGAATGAAAAAAGTCCTCTTGGCTGCCCCCTTCGCCGGCCATTCGACTGGTGAGGGCGATGCACGTGAATATGTGATGCCAAGAACGCCTTTCTCAGTAATCTACCGGGTACGCGGCGAGCAGATTCAAGTTCTGCTTATTCTCGACAATCGCGCCGATCGATCGCTGATAACGTAAGGGTGTTGCCCTAAAAAACTGCGAAGCTCAGTCATGCCCTAAAATTTTCGAAGATGGGGCGCTCGGATTTTGAAAGAGGGGCGATCCTATGCGCAAGACAGTTCTGAGCGGCGCGCTTTTGACGGTCGCGCTATTCGCGCTCTTATTCACAGCTTACGTCTGCGCCGAAGAACTCGGCGCGCCGAGCGCGAAGTTCTGGTCAGCGCCAAGCGTTGACGCCCTGCCTTATGACACGCATGGCAAGCTCGTTCGTCGCGGGCGCGATCTGATCACCGCGACCTATTCCCATATCGGTCCGGACATGCCGGATCGCGCGCAGCGTTACGCTGGCAACAATCTCGCCTGCGGCAATTGCCATCTCGACGCCGGCGTAAAGAAATTCGGCCTGCCGCTCTTCGGCCTCGCGGAGGATTTCCCCGCCTATAGCCCGCGCGCCGGCGCCGAGATCACCCTGCCGGAGCGCATCAACTCCTGCATGACGCGCAGCATGAACGGACGTCCGCTGCCGGTCTCTTCGCCACAGATGCGCGCGATCGTCGCTTATATTCAGTTTCTGTCGATCGGCGTGCGCAAGGGCGAGAAGCTCTCGGGGCTTGGCGCCGGAACCATGCCGGAGCTCACCCGCGCCGCCGACCCCGCGAGGGGGCGCGACATTTATCAGGCGCGTTGCATCGGCTGCCACAACGTCGATGGCGCCGGCGTGCAGAACAGCCTGCCGGGACTTGGCGCCGGCTACGCCTTTCCGCCGCTCTGGGGCTCGGACAGTTTCAACGATGGCGCCGGAATGGCGCGGCTCATCACTGCGGCGAATTTCATTCATTCCAACATGCCGGACGGCGTCGACTATCTGCATCCGCGGCTCTCGCCCGAAGAGGCCTGGGACGTCGCGGCGCTGATGATCTCGAAGCCGAGACCGCATCGCGCCGGGTTAGATAAGGATTTTCCCGACCTTCTGCAAAAGCCGATCGACGCCCCTTACGGGCCTTACGCCGACGGTTTCTCCGAAGAGCAGCACAAATACGGTCCCTATGGGCCGATCCGGGAGAAGCTGAGGGAAATCGAGAAGCAGAGGGGCGAGGTAAGAAATCCGAACGTGAGGTAGCGTCGAACGGGTGTGGCTCGTTTGCAACAGATGACGCGCAATCGCGAATCGCCTTTAAAAACACTCTTCAACTTTGGCGGCCGACCGCTGAGAATAAGCTGTCTTGATCTGATTATCATACGCGAGCCGCCTCCTCCATGGACCGCCGTTACCCGACCGCCGTCTCCCTTTTCGTGCTTGCGGCCGGTCTGACGATTCTTTGTCTGGATGAGGCCGCCGCTCAGACGGCATTGCCGACGATCAATGTTGGCGGACACGCGGCGAGGCGGACGACGCATAGGCAGGCGGCGCGTCCGCAAGGCCCTGCGCGGCCAACCACGCTTGTCGAAGTCGCGCCGGGACCCTCTGGACAGTCGTCCGAAAACGATACCGCGCTCGGACCCAAGATCGATTATCCGACCGGTCCCAAGGACATGACCTCGTCGAGCGAGAGGTTTTTCACCGGCGGACAGGTCAACGCGATTCCCTTCTATCGTCCTGGCGAGGCGCTCGAAATCGTGCCGGGCCTCGCCGTCACGCAGCACAGCGGCGAGGGTAAGGCGAACCAATATTATCTACGCGGCTTCGATCTCGATCACGGCACCGATCTCGCGTTCTATCTCGACGGCATGCCGCTCAACATGCGCACCCATGGCCATGGTCAGGGCTATGCGGACATAAATTTCATCATGCCCGAATTGCTTGCGTATATTGATGCGCGAAAAGGTCCGTACAATGTCGAGGACGGCGATTTTTCGAACGCCGGCACCATCCGCATGCAGTATCTGAACCGCGTGCCGACAGGCGTTTTCACGACGAGCGTCGGCGAATTCGGATATGCGCGTCAGTTCGGCATGAAGTCATGGGACTACATGGGCGGCGATATCCTCGGCGCAGGCGAGATGTCGGTTTATGACGGCCCGTGGCTGACGCCTAATCGCGTGCGCAAGGTCAATGCTGTTTTGCGCTGGATTCGTGGAACGGAGGCCGACGGTTTCGGCATAACCGGCATGGCCTATGCAAACCGTTTTAACGCCACGAACCAGGTCCCCCTGCGCGCCGTGCAGGATGGATTGATGTCGCGTTGGGGAGCGATAAACCCGACCGACGGCGGCGACACGACGCGCTTCAGCCTCTCCGGCCACTGGGCTCAGCTCAGCGAAACGAATTATTCTCGCATCGAAGGTTACGCCGTTCATTCGACCTTGAATTTGTTCAACGATTTTACCTACTTCTTGTCCCACCCCATTTTAGGCGATCAGTTCCGCCAGTTCGATCGTCGAACAATTCTCGGTTCGAACGGTGTTCACGGCATTCGATTCAACATGCTGGAAACGCCATTCGAGCTGCGCTTCGGTTATCAGGGGCGTTACGACGACATCCGGGTCGGTCTGCAGGATACTTACGTCCGCAGGCCCTACGACACCATACGCAACGATCATGTGGGAGAGGCGAGCCTCGGCCTCTATAGCGACATCAAGACGAAATGGTCTCCGTGGCTGACGACGGTGGTCGGCGCGCGTTGGGACTATTATTGGGCGAGCGTCGGCGGCCTTCAGAATTACTGGGCTTCGCCCATCGTCGGTTTTGTCGATGATGATCCGGCCCAACCGGTCCGGCTTTGGACCGCGCCGTTCAACAACGGAGCGAGCACGGGACAACTGCTTAGCCCCAAGGCGTCGGTGATCATCAATCCGTTCGATGACAGAACCGATTTCTATCTGAACTTCGGGCGCGGATTCCATTCAACCGATGCGCGCGGCACGACGCAGACCTTCTCAACGACCGAGGCGTCGGACGATCTCGGCTATGCGTTCGCGCAACGTCGGCCGCTGCTTTCGCCATCGACGGGCGCCGAAGTCGGCGTGAAGACCAGAGCGATCGACGGTCTGGAATCCGCGCTGACGCTCTTCTGGATCAAGCTACAGTCTGAAAATGTTTTTGCCGGCGACGAAGGCAACACCGTTTTTGGCCCGCCCAGCCGTCGCATCGGATTCGAATTTACAAACCATTATCGACCGTTTTCATGGCTGGGATTCGAAGGCAACCTGACCATGACCGACGCACGCTTCCTCGGCTTCGACAGGGATCAGGCCGACCTCTACTATGCGCTGCTGCAGCCTGATGCGCTGCCTTGGGGCACGTTTTACGGCAACAAGTCGGGAAACTTCCTGATCAACGCCGCGCCGATCATTGCGACGGCGGTTCTGGAACTGGGCGAGCCGACAGGCTGGTTTGGCGCGCTCAAATATCGCTATGTCGGCCCGCGCGCTTTGACCGAGGACGGCTTTTTAAAAAGCCCCGCGATCGGCACGGTGAATGCGCGCATAGGCTATCGCTGGAAGGAAGGCTGGAAGTTCCAGCTTGACGTCTTCAACATGCTGAACTCGCGTTCGCAGTTGATCGCCTATGGCTATGGCTCCTTGATTGGAACGGATCCGCTCTATCAGGCCTGCAACGGGCTCATCGCCGTGCCCGTAACCGACGCCAACTGCGCGGTCGGCAGGATGGATGTCCATGCGCATCCGATCGAGCCGCCGGCATGGCACCTCACTTTCGGCGGACCGATTGAGTTTGATCCGTCGGTCAAAGGCCCCGACCTCATGGAGCCGTTCAATCTCGTGAGATTCTGGGAGTGAGGCGGTTGGCCCGTCACGGGTTCGCTGGAGCGGACTTTGGCGGCGGAGGGCGGTGTAAGGCCGAGCAGAGGTCCGTACTCCCTCACCCTCATGCTGAGGAGCGAGCGAAGCTCGCGTCTCGAAGCACGAGGGTGAGGGAAGCTTGCGCCGAAAGGCTTCCTCGCCCTTCGAGACGCGCCTTCGGCGCTCCTCAGGATGAGGAAGCCCTTCGAGCTTCCAGCCCTTGACCGGATTATTTCAGCTTGACTCCAATGCTTCGGTATTGTCGGGCAGCGTCGTTTTCTTCTTTGGTATCTTAATAAGATATGGCTTGTCGCGATGACTCGCGTATACACCGACGTAATGATGACCATCGTGAAGGTCGATGCCGAGGTCGTCACGCTTGCGAACCACACCAACCCATTTCTTCGCGGGGTCTAAGTCCGATGGAATATTGTGCGGATAACCCTTAAGTTGAGGGTTAGGAATAATATATGATTTCTTTGGGCGGACGCATAGCTGCTGGTAAAACGATATCATCTCAAATAAAATCATGTGCGTAATCATCGTCGTTTCTCTGCCGCGATTTGTAACGGTGAGTAACGCCTCCGCGATACAAATTGGCACCGTGAATGAACTCATCGAAGGATGCAATTGCGCACAGCAGATGACTCCGCTACATTCCGACCGTTCTTTTTGTCGTGCCCAAAGCAGGCTATGAAGATACGTCAGAGACTTCACAAGTCACTGATTTGGCGGGCGTAGTTCAGGGGTAGAACGTCAGCTTCCCAAGCTGAATGTCGTGGGTTCGATTCCCATCGCCCGCTCCAATTTCCGGCCTGTCTTCGCGCGGCGTGCGGGTAGCCGCCGCTGTTGAGCATCCTCTCCAAAAGTGCGAAGCGGAGGGCGATTGAATCGCTCTCGACCGAAAGTGCTATGCCGAACGCCGCCGTTCATGCTCACGCTCCCGCCGCGCCGCTTAGCGCCCATAAATCGGGGCCGCTTTCGGGCCACGTGCGCCCGCCGGGTGATAAATCCGTCTCGCACCGCGCGCTGATCTTCGGCCTGCTCGCCATCGGCGAGACGAAGATCGAGGGGCTGCTCGAAGGCGAAGACGTGTTGCGCACGGCGCAGGCCTGCCGCCAGCTCGGCGCGAAAATCGTGCGCCACGCCGACGGAAGCTGGAGCGTCTGGGGCGCCGGGCTCGGCTCGCTCCTGCAGCCCACCGAGACGCTCGATTTCGGCAACGCCGGCACCGGCTCGCGGCTGATGATGGGGCTCATTGCCGGCCATCCGATCGTCGCGCGTTTCGACGGCGACGCCTCGCTTCGCAAACGGCCGATGAAACGCATCCTCGACCCCCTTGCGTTGCAGGGCGCTCAGGTTCTGGAGCAGGCCGAGGGCGGGCGCCTGCCGCTCGTTCTGCAAGGTTCGAGCGAGCCTTTGCCGATCGAATATAAAACGCCCGTCGCCTCTGCGCAGATCAAATCCGCGGTGCTGCTCTGCGGGCTCAATTCGCCCGGCCAAACGATTGTGATCGAGGCCGAAGCCTCGCGCGACCACACCGAAAAAATGCTCGCCCATTTCGGCGCGAAGGTCGCGAGCGAACCTCACGGCGCGCATGGCCGCAAAATCACGCTTGACGGGCGTCCGGAACTGATCGCGCGCGAGGTCCGGGTTCCCGCCGATCCCTCATCCGCCGCATTTCCGCTCGTCGCTGCGCTCATCGTCGAGGGCTCCGATATTGTGATCGAAGGCGTCATGACCAATCCGCTGCGCAGCGGGCTCTTAACGACGCTGCAGGAGATGGGCGCGAATATCACCATGGAGAACAGGCGCGAGGAGGGCGGCGAAGAGGTCGCCGACATTCGCGCGCGCTATTCGCATCTTACTGGCGTCGACGTGCCGGCCGAGCGCGCGCCCTCGATGATCGACGAATATCCGATCCTCGCGGTCGCGGCCTCTTTCGCCAGGGGCGAGACTCGCATGCGCGGGCTTTCCGAATTGCGGGTGAAGGAATCGGATCGGCTTGAGGCGGTCGCCGGCGGGCTTAAAGCCAATGGCGTCGATTGCGAGATCATCGGCGACGATCTCATCGTGCGCGGCGGCGCGGTCGCCGGCGGCGGCGTGGTTGAGACGCATCTCGATCATCGCATCGCCATGAGCTTTCTCGTCATGGGGCTCGCTGCCGAGAAGCAGGTCACGGTCGACGATGAGACGATGATCGCGACGAGCTTTCCCGCGTTTCGCGCGTTGATGGAGCGGCTTGGAGCGCGATTCTCGTGAGCTTCGTCATCGCGATCGACGGCCCCGCGGCATCGGGGAAAGGCACGCTGGCGCGACGGCTCGCGGCCCATTACGGCCTGCCGCATCTCGACACCGGATTGCTCTATCGCGCCACGGCTTGCGCGCTGCTCGACGAGGGGCTGCGGCTCGATGATATCGAGGCGGCGGTCGCCGCCGCGCGCGGCCTGTCGCTCACCGATTTCGACGAGACGCGGCTGCGCGCGCGCGACATGGGAGAGGCGGCGTCCGTCGTCGCCGCCATGCCGGCGGTGCGTGCGGCGCTCATCGACATGCAGCGGGTTTTCGCGGCGCGGCCTGAGGGCGCGGTCCTCGACGGGCGCGACATCGGCACGGTGATCTGCCCCGACGCGAAGGTAAAGATTTTTGTCACCGCCGCGCCGGAGACTCGCGCCACGCGCCGCGCTCTGGAGCTTGCGCGCGCCGGCGAAGAGGCCGACTACGCCGCCATTCTCGAAGACGTGAAGAAGCGCGACGCGCGCGACAGCGCGCGAAGCGCCGCGCCGTTGAAGGCCGCCGCCGACGCGGTGACGCTCGATACGACCGACCTCGATATAGAAGAGGCGTTCGCCGCGGCGCTGGCCGTGGCGCAACAGAAAATCGAACGAAGATAAGCAGTCAAAACCGTCATTGCGACGAGGCATAGCCGACGAAGCAATCCAGGCAAGGGCAAGGCCTCATGGCTCTGGATTGCTTCGCTGCGCTCGCAATGACGAAGGAAGTTGGTTCATGGCGGTCACGCCTGAGCCTCTTCGACAGGCTGCAGCGGAAAATTCTGCGTCGCCGCAAGAAGCGCGACGATCTGGGATTGCCTGTTCGAGCCTGTTTTCGCGAAGACCGACTTCACCTGGCTGCGAATGGTGCTCAACTTCACCTTGTGACGCTCTGCGATCTGATCGAGCGTCAGTCCCTCGGCGAGACTCCCCGCGACGCGCGCTTCGGTCGGCGTCAAATCGAAGAGGCTTTGCACCAATGCGGCGTCCAGCGCGGATGGCCGCGAAAGGGGCGTCACAGCAAGCACGCCGAGGCCGCCGCCGAAAAGATCGCGCGCATTGCCGGTGACGGGGATCAGATGCATCACGACCGGGCGATCGCCGGTTCCTTTTGAAGGGAAGGAGCGCACCGACGCCGCCGCAGGATCGCCGAGATCGGCAATCGCGCGTCGCAGCAGTTTGTCCGCCGCGGGCTCGATCAGCGCGATGCGGTCGCGCGGCATCCAGACATGATGAGAGGCGAGTTCCTCGATCAGCCCATTGGCCGCGAGCACGCGGCCTTCGACATCCAGTATCGCCGCCGGAACGCCGAGCGTTGCGAGCGCTTCCGTCGCCGATCGCAGTCGCTCAAGCCGCCAACGCGCCGCGAGGAGACCCGCCCGCGCGAGATGCGGCCGCAGCGCGTCGAGGCGCGCAAGTTCAGCGCGCCCGAACGGCGGCTCTCCCTTTCGCCGCTTGACCTGAAACACGACGAGATCGCCATTGGGGATCGGCACGGCGGTCGCGGTGCAATGGTGAATGCCGTTTGGCGCGCACCACTCCTTTATGACCGGCTCCTCGGCATATTCCTCTTCGGTAAAGCCCTCCTGATCGGTGACGAAACCGGCGCGATTGAAGGCGAGGAGCCGGCTGAGAACCTGGCTTCGCTGAAGACCGCCGCTGCTGAAGAACGCGTCGGCGCCTTTTTCGAGAGCGGCGGAACAGCGCCAGCCGAGCCAGGCGTCAGCGCGACGGGCGATGAGCGCGCCGCCGGCGGCTTCCGCAACCTTGCCGATGTCATGCATGATCCGCGGCCAGCAATCGGGCTCGGCGGCGGCTTCATAGATGTCGTCGACGATCGATTCGAAGTCTGGCATGCGTAAGTCCAAGAGCTTAAACGGCTAATCCAAACTATTTTGGAGCAAGCGTAGGCATTCGTCCACTGGCGCCGCGAAGGCGTCCCGGCCGCTCCGCCGGCCGGAGAGAGCTGGCCCTGCCAAGCAAAGTTGATGACATCCAAAAAACAACGCGTTTTCCGTTTTGCGCCATCGCCGAACGGCTACCTGCATCTTGGCCATGCCTATTCAGCGCTTTTGAATTTCGATCTCGCGCGTGAATGTGGCGGGCGCTTGCTGTTGCGCATCGAGGATATCGATAGGGGCCGCGCGCGACCCGAGTTTGAAGCTGCGATCTATGAGGATCTCGCCTGGCTTGGATTCGACTGGGAGCGCCCGGTGCGCCGACAGTCCGAGCATTTCGGCGACTATGCGCGCGCGCTCGAGCGTCTTGACGAGATGGGCCTCATTTACGCATGCGACTGCAAGCGCTCCGACATCGCGCATGTGGCGGCGCAGGCGCACTGGCCGCGCGATCCGGACGGCTCGCCGCTCTATCCGGGGACATGCCGCGTCAAACCGCGCCGCCCTGCGCGCGAGGTCCTCGCAAAGGGCGGCGTCGCGCTGCGGCTCGACATGCGCATGGCGTCAAGTCTCGCGGGGCAGGGGCTGACCTGGCGGGAATTCGGCGCGCACTCGCCGTCATTGCGAGGAGGCATAGCCGACGAAGCAACCCAGTCGACGTCTCACGACTCTGGATTGCTTCGCTGCGCTCGCAATGACGGGGAGGGAACGGTGATCGCCGCCGATCCCGCGCAATGGGGCGATGTGGTTCTCGCGCGCAAGGACACGCCGGCGAGCTACCATATCACCGTCGTCGTCGACGATGCGTTGCAGGGCGTGACAGACGTCGTGCGCGGCAAGGATTTGTTTGCGGCGACAAGCCTGCATCGCCTGCTGCAACATCTGCTCGATCTGCCCGTGCCGAACTATCTGCACCACGATCTCATTATGGACGAGAAGGGCGAGAAGCTTGCAAAGAGCGTGGCGTCGACCGCGCTGCGCGCCTTGCGCACGCAAGGCTGGACGCCGGCGGACGTGCGCCGGCGCGTAGGACTGTAGAACGGGATCCTACTTCGCGGCCAGTCGCCGTCTCCGAACATCTTGGAGGCGTGGCTCCGAGCCGCCCAGTCGTGCGAGCCTTCGGGCGCTTTCCCGCTCGACGAGCGCCTTTAGCGCCTCGCGGATCAGCGCGGATTTTTCCGTAAGTCCGGTGAAATCCTGCGCCTTGGCGACGAGCTCGTTGTCTAGCGCAATCGTAATGCGCATGTGTGCTCCTGCGATTTCAGGCAAGACAACCATCGATTGATGAAGACGGCAATGCGCCTCAGCGAGCGGACGTGTGCGTCGCCGCACGAACATTTCTTCGGGCTTCCCATAGCTTCGGGTCGTCGAATTCTGAAGCGCCAGGGGAGACCAAAATGTTCGAGACCATCCAGAGGCTGATTGATCAGGAAGTCCAGATCAGCGTTCCGGCGGCCCATCTGACTCCGCGCGCCAATCTCTATGAACTGGGAATGACGCCCTATACGGCGATTCGTTTGCTACTCGCGATCGAGCGCGAATTTCGGGTCGAATTCGCCCGCGACTCGCTCACCCGTGAGACGATGGCGACGATGGAGAACATTGTCCGCGGCGTGCGCGTGGCCCAGTTTGCTCCAGCTTACGAATGGCGTGACGCTGCTTGAAGAGATCGCGGCGCGTCGCATGCGCGCCGGTAGTCGCAAATATTATTTCGGCTGGCGCGTCGCGACCTTGGCGTCGTTGTTGGGCGCTTTGGCCATAAGACCATCGATGCGATCGCGCTCTTTCTTAAATTCGGCGAGGAGCCGGCCCTCGATCTCACGCGTTCGCGCGAGCTTCACGCGCATCGGATCGACGAAATGGCCGTTGACCATGACCTCGTAGTGGAGATGCGGTCCGGTCGACAAGCCGGTCGACCCCAAAAAGCCGATGACCTGGCCCTGTTTGACGCGCGATCCTTCCTTCACGCTACGCGCAAAGCCTGACATGTGGTTGTAGGTGGTGATGTAGCCATTGGCGTGCTGGATCTCCACGCGCCGCCCATAGCCCGAATCCCATTGCGCCTTGATCACCGTCCCGTTGCCGGCCGCAAGAATCGGCGTGCCGATCGGCGCCG
>Ga0233424_10000853_pt1:0-2500 | contig 32462 bp, 28 predicted proteins | sample Watercolumn_Towu_FD_181011 | JGI IMG/M metagenome (GOLD analysis project Ga0233424, IMG submission 181011) | Freshwater microbial communities from Lake Towuti, South Sulawesi, Indonesia - Watercolumn_Towuti2014_125_MG | ecosystem: Environmental > Aquatic > Freshwater > Lake | place... | reverse complement strand
GTGAAAAGCACCCCGACGAGGGGAGTGAAACAGTTCCTGAAACCGGATACCTACAAACAGTCGGAGCCCGCAAGGGTGACGGCGTACCTTTTGTATAATGGGTCAGCGACTTAAAGTAACGAGCAAGCTTAAGCCGATAGGCGTAGGCGCAGCGAAAGCGAGTCTGAACAGGGCGTTCAGTTCGTTGCTTTAGACCCGAATCCGAGTGATCTAGCCATGAGCAGGTTGAAGGTGCGGTAACACGCACTGGAGGACCGAACCGGTGTCTGTTGAAATAGACTCGGATGACTTGTGGTTAGGGGTGAAAGGCCAACCAAACTCGGGAATAGCTGGTTCTCCGCGAAAGCTATTTAGGTAGCGCCTCGCATGTATTCTCCAGGGGGTAGAGCACTGGATGGGCTAGGGGGTCCCACAGACTTACCAAACCCAACCAAACTCCGAATACCTGGAAGAACTATGCGGGAGACACACGGTGGGTGCTAACGTCCATCGTGGAGAGGGAAACAACCCAGACCAACAGCTAAGGCCCCTAATTCGTGGCTAAGTGGGAAAGGATGTAAGAATCCCAAAACAACCAGGAGGTTGGCTTAGAAGCAGCCATCCTTTAAAGAAAGCGTAACAGCTCACTGGTCTAAATAAGGGTTCTCGCGCCGAAGATGTACCGGGGCTCAAGCCACGAGCCGAAGCTTTGGGTTTGCCGTAAGGCAAGCGGTAGCGGAGCGTTCCGTAATCCGTCGAAGGGATAGCCGCGAGGCGTCCTGGAGGTATCGGAAGTGCGAATGCTGACATGAGTAACGAGAAACACTGTGAAAGACAGTGTCGCCGAAAGTCCAAGGGTTCCTGCGTAAAGTTAATCTTCGCAGGGTTAGCCGGCCCCTAAGGCGAGGCCGAAAGGCGTAGTCGATGGGAACCACGTTAATATTCGTGGGCCAGCAGGTGGTGACGCGTTGCGGAAGCTGTTCGGGATTACTGGATTTCCCGGGCAGCCTAGCGGCGCCAGGAAATAGCCCCTGCATTAGACCGTACCCGAAACCGACACAGGTGGACAGGTAGAGTATACCAAGGCGCTTGAGAGAATGACGTTGAAGGAACTCGGCAATTTACCTCCGTAACTTCGGGATAAGGAGGCCTTCGGTTCGGGCAACCGGATCGGAGGGGCACAGACCAGGGGGTGGCAACTGTTTAACAAAAACACAGGGCTCTGCGAAATCGCAAGATGACGTATAGGGTCTGACGCCTGCCCGGTGCCGGAAGGTTAAGAGGAGGAGTGCAAGCTCTGAATTGAAGCCCCGGTAAACGGCGGCCGTAAATATAACGGTCCTAAGGTAGCGAAATTCCTTGTCGGGTAAGTTCCGACCTGCACGAATGGCGTAATGACTTCCCCGCTGTCTCCAACGTCAGCTCAGTGAAATTGAATTCCCCGTGAAGATGCGGGGTTCCTGCGGTCAGACGGAAAGACCCCGTGCACCTTTACTGTAACTTTGCACTGGCATTCGTGTCGGCATGTGTAGGATAGGTGGTAGGCTTTGAAGCGCGGGCGCCAGCTCGCGTGGAGCCACCCTTGAAATACCACCCTTATCGTCATGGATGTCTAACCGCGCTCCGTCATCCGGAGCCGGGACAGTGCATGGTAGGCAGTTTGACTGGGGCGGTCGCCTCCCAAAGAGTAACGGAGGCGCGCGATGGTGGGCTCAGAGCGGTCGGAAATCGCTCGTCGAGTGCAATGGCATAAGCCTGCCTGACTGCGAGACAGACAAGTCGAGCAGAGACGAAAGTCGGTCATAGTGATCCGGTGGTCCCTCGTGGAAGGGCCATCGCTCAACGGATAAAAGGTACGCCGGGGATAACAGGCTGATAACCCCCAAGAGTCCATATCGACGGGGTTGTTTGGCACCTCGATGTCGGCTCATCACATCCTGGGGCTGGAGAAGGTCCCAAGGGTTCGGCTGTTCGCCGATTAAAGTGGTACGTGAGCTGGGTTCAGAACGTCGTGAGACAGTTCGGTCCCTATCTGCCGTGGGTGTAGGAGAATTGAGAGGATTTGTCCCTAGTACGAGAGGACCGGGATGAACATACCTCTGGTGGACCTGTTGTGGCGCCAGCCGCAGTGCAGGGTAGCTATGTATGGACGGGATAACCGCTGAATGCATCTAAGCGGGAAACCCACCTCAAAACGAGTTCTCCCTTGAGAGCCGTGGAAGACGACCACGTTGATAGGCCGGGTGTGGAAGTGCGGCAACGCATGGAGCTTACCGGTACTAATAGCTCGATTGGCTTGATCGCTCTCATTTATCGACGCCCATACTCGTGTGGCGCGAATGGAAAGAACCTTTGCTTCGAAAAGATGTGTTTCGCCGGCCTGGTGGCCTTCGGCGGAGCGATCAGACCCGATCCCATCCCGAACTCGGCCGTCAAACGCTTCTGCGCCAATGGTACTATGTCTCAAGACCTGGGAGAGTAGGTCGTCGCCAGGCCTGCGAAGCGCATCGGATCCTCTTCA
>Ga0233424_10000852_pt1 | contig 32519 bp, 31 predicted proteins | sample Watercolumn_Towu_FD_181011 | JGI IMG/M metagenome (GOLD analysis project Ga0233424, IMG submission 181011) | Freshwater microbial communities from Lake Towuti, South Sulawesi, Indonesia - Watercolumn_Towuti2014_125_MG | ecosystem: Environmental > Aquatic > Freshwater > Lake | place: Indonesia... | reverse complement strand
GTACGCCTCGCCAACCTCGCAGCGCTCCATCAGCAGCCAGTACGCCTGTACCGCGTCCCTGACGTCGCTGATCGTACGGATGCTACCGAGGTTTCCAACCCGGACGGGTCCCTGGCGAAAACCGTTCTCGATCTCCGCGATTTGCTTCGCAAATGAGCTCTCCGCGAACACATCGCCGCGCCTCGGACCCGTGTGCGTGAACATGCGGGTGCGTATGGTGCGGATGCCGTAGGAGAGGAAGTACTGCCTCGCCACCATGTCTTCGCCCAGCTTGGAAACCGCATAGGGGCTCGCGGGACGAAGCGGATTGTTCTCGGTGATGGGCACTTCGTTGGCCTCTACCTGCCCGTACACCTCGGAGGAGCTGCAGATGTGAATGAGCGGATCGATACCGACTACCCGCACGGCGTCCAGGAGGTTATTCGTTCCGACGATGTTCGTGATCAGGGTATCGGCAGGTGCGGTGAAGCTTGCGGACACGTAGGACTGCGCCGCCAGGTGGAATATCCGGTCCGGTTTCACCTCGGCCAGCAGGCGAACAAGGGAGTTCAGGTCCCGTAACTCTGCGAGGTGAAGCCTGAGCTGTCGCTTGATGTGGTCGATGTTGTCCGAGGGACTGCGCCAGCGGACGAGGCCGTGAACTTCCACATCTGGGCGTTCGCGGAGCACGTAGTCGGCCAGGTGACTGCCGACCATACCTGTAATACCCGTGATCAGGATGCGCATGCTATCGACCGACTGACTGGAGGACTCCCGCGCTCAGAAGGGACCCTTGAACCGCCTGTACACGTCCGCCATCGAATCTTCCTTGGCCAGCGGTATCCCGTGATTCCGCCTTCCGCGGACCAGCGTGGCGATGGCATCCGTGAATCGGGCCAGGTTGGGGTAGTAGAGGTCTTCCAGGCTCTTGGCAGTCGGGCATGGGGCAGGCTGCATGCCGAGGGAGACGACGGGCGCCCGAAGCGCGGACGGGTCATCTTCACACACCAGCCGGCAAATCTCAGCCGCCACCCCATATGCGGGCCACCCTGTGTCGGCAACCAGCAACCTTCCCGTCCTGTGCACGCTGTCGAGGATGGTCTCTCTGGAGGGGTGGGACACGCAGTGGAGATCTATCACCTCGGCCTCGATCCCGGCTGCTGTCCGTACGTGCTCTGCCGCGCGCAGCGCCTCCAGGACCATGATCGATGTCGCAACGATCGTCACATCGCGCCCGGCGCGCGCGACGCGAGAACGAAGAGGCGACCCGCTGTTGTTCGATTCCCTCCCGCGGACGTTGAACCGAACGTCAAAAATCAACCTGTGTTCTAGTGATATCACCGGACCCCGGTGGTTGGCGATAACCCACCGGTACGAGTCCATGACGGACTCGGCGCTGGCCGGCATGATCACTGTAAGGCCAGGTATGTGGCCGAACACGGCCTGGAGGCTCTTCGAGTGCTGGGCGCCCTGCCCCCAGCTCCGTCCGATCACCATCCGAATCAACATCGGGACTTCGAACTGGCCGCCGAACATGTATCTGTATGAGGCAGCGTGATTGACGATCTGGTTCATTGCCAGAAGAGCGAAGTCCGCTCGTATGTGGGTCTGTATCGGATAGAGGCCATTCAGGGCGGCGCCGATGGCTACACCAGTCATCCCCTCTTCCGCGAGGGGGGTGTCATACACGCGGTCGGCGCCAAACTCGTCGGCCAGACCGAGCGTTGTGCCGAAAGTACCCTTGAAGTCGTCGACGCCCTGGCCAATGACTACGACGTTTCCGTGTTCACGCATGGCGGCGCGGGTGCCCTCGAGCACCGCCTGTCCGAAAGTCATGGTTCCATTCGGGCTTGAAGAACCAACAGTTGTCCTCATCGTCCACCGAGGAGTTTTGTCTGGAGAGATGCCGCTGCTAGATTACGTCCGACAGTAGCTTTGCAACACCCGGCCAGGGACTTGCTTCGGCGAACTCCACGGCCGCGTCGATCTCGTCCTTGATGACCCCTTCATACTTCTTGACCAGCGCCTGGTCCTGGATCAGTGCGTCCCTGGCAGCCCAGCTGTCGCGCTCGGCCCGTGTTCGGTACCCCGCCTCGAAATCCTCACGAGGACCGACATGCTCCATGTACCGGCACGTGCGAACTTCGAGGAACCTGGGGCGCCGTTCCGTCCTAACGGTGGAAACGATCTCAGAAAACACGGAGTCGATCTTGACGAAATCCCATCCATCGGCGATCCCGACGACCGGCAGTCCATAGGATTTTGCATGTTCCCGGATGACGTATGACTGTCTTTGTGACGTCCGGGAATGGACCGCGAGCCCGTTGTTCTCGCACACCAGAATGACGGGGAGCTGTCGGAGCGAGGCGAAGTTGATCGACTCGTGATAGACGCCTTCATCGGTCGCCCCGTCTCCGAACACCACCACGATTACCTGGTCAGTCCGTCGGACCCTGGCCGCGAGAGCGGCACCAACCGCGTGCGGGATCGTGCCGGCGACGACCGCCGATGAGCCCATGAGGCCGGCCTTCGCGCTGGCAAGGTGCATCGATCCCGCCTTGCCTCCGCTAATGCCGGTGGACTTTCCGTAGAGCTCGGCAAACATGGCCGGCAGATCCCCTCCCTTGGCGAGGTACAGGGCGTGACTGCGATACGACCCGAACAGGAGGTCGCTCGGTCTCAGCGAGCGGCAGACCCCGACGGCGACAGCCTCCTGCCCGATCGACAGGTGTACCGGGCTCTGGATCTTGTCGCTCGGGTAAAGCTCGATGATGCGCTGTTCAACCAGCCGGATTCGCAGCGCCTGGTAGAACAACTCTTCGTAGGTATTTGGGAAGTGCATCGGCTCGGCTATTTCTTCTCGGGCATCTCATTGCCGGCGGCTCGATCAAAGATCGAGAATTCAATCAGATCACACAGGATGTGTAGCACCGCCACGTGGGTCTCCTGAACGTGTTGAGTGTCAGTGCTCGGGACGCTGATCGCCACGTCGGCCATAGCCACCAGACGACCACCACTTCCTGTCAACGCGACGGTCCGGACACCAAGACGCTTCGCTGCCTTGAACGCGCGGACGACGTTTTCTGATTCGCCGCTTGTGCTGATGCCGATCAGTACGTCTCCTGGCTTGCCCAGACTCTCTACCTGGCGTTCGAACACGGCGGCGTAGCCGAAGTCGTTCGAATAGGCGGTAAGAAAAGACGTGTCGGTAGTGAGGGCAATCGCGGCGAGCCCCGGGCGCCGAAAATCCTTCCGCATCTGTCCGGTGAGCTCGGCGGCCATGTGCTGACAGTCCGCAGCGCTGCCGCCGTTGCCGCAAAGTAGTAGCTTGCCTCCGCCCTGGAGAGCGCCCGCAATCAGTTGCGCGGCGCTGCCGATCGACTCTGTGCTCTCTTCGGCGGTTTGGCGATCGGTGGCCGCGGCCTCTGCCAGATGGGCGCGGGCCCGTTTGAGCAGCCGTTCAACGGGCGGGTGCATGGTTCGCCTTGCGTTTGTACAACTGGATACCGTCGTTGACTTCTATTGGGGCGAAGCCCTCAACCGCGCCGAGCTTTCCCCGCTGGAGGTTCACGATCAGGTCGTACCTAGCCTCGAGGATCCCGGATATCTCATCAGAGTACTCGTCTCGATGGATGTTGATCAGGAAGTGGTCGACAACGCCGGTCCTGATCGATTCGACCGCGTTCTTGATAACGTCGCATTCCGCCCCCTGGACGTCCATCTGGACGACGTCGATGCGCTCCAGACCGTGGAGTTGGACCAGGCGGTCCAGCGTATACATCGGAACTCTGACCGCCTTGCCGGCGAGGATCTTCCGGAGGCCGTGAAGGCTCGGCAGGCCCATCCGGCCCTGGATTGGCAGGATCGCCTGGCCATATTCCGAGTCCGGCTTGCTGCTCCGCGCATCGAAGAGGCTTGTACCGTTCTTGCTCGAGATGGCACCGAATACGGGCGTTCCCGCGATGTGCTGAACTTCGAAGTGCTCTCTTAGCCATCCGAAATGGACAGGCTCAGCCTCCACGGCCAGGCATTGGTACATTCGCGGTCTGCACGGGATCAGGTTGAAATCTATCGCGCCAGCCAGCTCGAGGCATAGCCTTCCCCATCCAGCGCCCAACTCGACGAAACAGACCTCATCTCTGTCGACCTCGGCGAGAATGCTAAGCAGGCAGTCTCGCTGAAACTGGCCTCCTGGAACGTGCCCGGATCCCTCGATGCGTTTGTATGTTTCGGCGAGACTTGACCTGAAGGTTTCGCTTCTGCACTTCGTCATCCAGTAGTAGCCAAGAGGGAGCTATTCCCAGCCGTTTTGGTTGGGCGGTGGGAGTTCTGGTGTCTTGATGTCGAAGTGACGAATTCGCATCTATTCCTCCGTCAGGACCCGCGCCTGAGTGGACGACGCCCTGGCGCCCCTGACCAGGTCCTCGAACTCAGCCATCGACTGTGGGATGTCGATTCTGGCGTAGCTGGTCTTGACGAGCCGACCCTTCAAGCGCTGTCTCACCCATTCGGGCTCGAAGGAGATCAGGTCGATCAAGGAAACAACCTTGCCAGCGCCGCGTGCATGTGTGAGCGCGGTGGAGTCGAAACCCAGGTAAAGGCGGACGCTGTCCCGATACAGGAATTCGGCAGGTACGAATGTCGGCAGTTCGGTGCCTATGCGTACCAGTTGATTATTCTTGTGAGCTGGATGGTATTTCCTTGCGATGCGGTCTTCGGGGAAGTACCGGAGAACGACTTCGAATATCTCTCGGAGTCGAGCGCTGAAGGTCGACTCATCCTTGATCACTATCCCGGCCGATCTCGGGAGGTCTTGATGAAAGTACATGACCTCGAATTCACCGGGAGCCCAGGTTCCGAGGCTTTTCCAGTCAAACGACCTCATTACCTCATCTCGATCCGACCAATCGACGACCCCGGCCACGTTCTTCATGAACGAGTCCGGCACGACGGGGAAGCCACGGTCCCAACCCTTACCTCGAGGATACTCACCAAGACGGGTTGCTCCGCCATAGCGGATCTGGTTCAGCAGGAGTCGGAAGACCTCTCGAACGCTCCTCGGGACGTCCGATCCCATGGCTGGCGGTCCCGGGTCGATATAAACCAGCCGGTTACGTTTCGCCAGCCTCGACAGCAGGTAGACCTTTTCTCCCAGATAGCCCGGACTTGAAAAGGTGATCTCGGCGTCTCGCAGCGTTGAGAAGTGCCGTTGATAGACGGCCCTCAAGTACCGGCGTTCAGCGAGGGCGTCCGCGAACGAGAGAACGGCGCGCCCCCACCGAGATCGGCGGCGTTCGAAATGCGGTACGTAAATCACGTTGAGGCGATTCCGGAACGCGGTCTCGTTCAACGCCTTCAGGAAGTCGTAGAGGTCGTGAACCACCGGGACCACGATGGTGGCAGGACGGTCTGGTTCCCGACGCCAGAGCCTGTGCAAGACGTAGGCCAGGCCGGGGTAGCTCTCACAGAACATGACTAGCCTCGGGGCGTCAGACATTCGAAGCTCGGCCTCCGCCGTCGTCGATTGCATCGAGCGACTCAAGGTCACCGGCGGTGTCGAGCCACCTGACTACACGGTGATCTTCACCGGTCAGATATCGCCTGAATTCGGGTTCCTTGCCGTGCTCGACGAGCCAGACGTAGTACCGCCCCTGCGCATTACGGACCAGAACCGGCCTCAGACCAAATGATGGTAGGCGTACGTTGAGGGAAGGGGTGGCGTAGAAGCCCCACGATTTGCGCGCGACGTCGTACTCGCCCCCAGAGTCCGTAACGAACGTGACCTGTTCATCCGGGTTCAGGTGGACCCGCCCGCAGTCGCTCATTCGAATGCGACGCGGGCCGGTCTCGAAGACCCTGGGCGGATCTGTTCGCTCGAATCTCATCGCCAGTTCCAATCCGGTATCAGAAAGTCTTGAATCATCCAGACGCCGTCCCGCCGCGCCCAGATGTCGCGATTTCGAAAACGCTCGATCACTTCGTAGAAGTGGGCAGTCGAGATGTCAACGAAGTCGCAGAAGCCCTCAATGTCCTCCACAGGCAATTGGTTCCCACGCTCCCTGACGACGGAGATCGCGCGGTCGCGACTGATCCTGCCCTCGCGGATTTCCAGCGATAAATTGTCGAACAATCTGGTGAATCCAAACTTGTACCACTTCAGATAGTGGTGAATCGAGATGAAATCGTCGTCGATGTCCGCGTAATCGTAATATCCGACTTTGGGCCCACCGGGCCTGGGACGGAACCCGTGTTCCAGGGCCTTCGCAAGACTCGCGGCAGGATCCCAGCTGAAGAAGTAGCCGAGGAAAACTGCGCGAACACTCGCCTTGCGAAGCTCGGCCTCCGAAGGAAGAAAATAGGGGACCAGTTCCTGCTCCGTGAATCCCTTGCCAATCCAGTCCTCGGCCACGGTGCCGTTGGTAACGCCCCAGCGCTTAAGCCAGGCCCGATCGAGGCGGTAGCCACGCGAGGGGTCACCCGCACCGCCATACTCGTCCGCAGAGTTCTCACCCCAGACCACCAGCGGAATACGAAATCGGACGGCCACGGTCAGCGGTATGGCGAACAGCGCCATGTGCATCGGCACGGCCGTGGATCCGAGTTCCACGAGCGTCCTGTACATGAAACGCCGTTCGACGCGGGGATTCACCTGGTAGTCGATGTGATCGACGCCAAGGGCAATCAGATTGGCGAGATTACGCTCACCGATGTCCGTCCTCGCGGGAGGCTTCCATGTCACTGCCAGGGGATGTAGACCGTAGTCGAGGCAGGTAGCAACCTGCCAGGTACTGTCCTTTCCGCCGCTGACCGGCACCACGCAGTCATACACGCGCCCCGTGCGCTTGGAGGCTGCGACCAGATCCTCGAACTGCCGTTTGCGCCCATCCCAGTCGACCGCCTGTTTCTCAGCGTGGGACACACATGCAGAGCAGACGCCGTCCGGTCCGATGCGCAATCCAGGCCTCGTGTCCGGGAGGATGCACCGGCAGCAATACTTCAAGCGCCGAATTCCTCCAGGAACATCTTTGCGCTGACAAACGAGAAGAGGAACTTGCTCTCGTGGTTGGGCAGGACGCCCTTCTTCAACAGCTCCTCAATGCGGTCCCGCCGGACCAGATCATAGATAGGGCTGTCAGCGATCATGGCCGAGCGGACATCTTCGTCGTCTACGTCCAGATAGGAGGTGATCGGTGCGTTGAATCCGATCTTGCGGCGGTTCTCGAGGATGCGGGCGGGAACGATGTCACGCATTGCATCCCGAAGGACCGCCTTCCCAAAGGCGTCTCGGATCAGGTGCCGGACCGGTATCTGCTGGCAGTGCTCGAACAGGGTCCTGTCGAGCATCGGTGATCGGTTCTCGATGGAAAAATACATGGAGTTGAGATCATCCTCATGAAGGATCGGCGGTACTGCCTCGTGGAACATCTCGTTCAGTGTGCGGTTCCTCAGAAGGCCATCGACGAACCGGCGCTCCACGAATGGCTCCTGCGCGGGCTCGACAAGGAAGCTTGCGAACCTTGCAGCATCGAGATAGATGTGGTCGCGGAATCCGGGGTCTCGGATGAATCGATCGGGATCCGACAGGTAGGGATTCTGCACGAACGGCTTTACGTGCTTCCCCCACGCATCCCGGGCGCGTTCAAATAGCCCTGCATCTCCCCGGATCTCGCGTAGATAGAACAGCTGGTGGTCGTAGTAGCCGGCCAGAAGCTCGTCTCCCGCTGTGCCCATCACGGAGACCCGAAAGCCGTGGGCCGCGACGCTCTCCATGAGCTGCCAGTGAGAGTAGTAATTGATCGTGTATACGGGCGCGTCGTGATAGCGCACCAGGTCCCTCAGATTGGTAAGAAATCCGTCCGTGGCGCAGGGTACGAACGTTTGCCGTACCCCTAGTTCGGCCGTCGAGTGCTCGACGAGGTCGCGCTCGTCGTAGCGTTCATCCTGGATGTGGATCGTGAAGCCGTGGACGTCGTAGTCGAAGACTCGTCTTGCAATGCTGATGAGGGAGTTGGAGTCGATTCCCCCGCTCACGCAAAACGCAAGTGGCACGTCTGCTCGGAGACGTACCTCGACTGCCCGGATCAACCGCTCGCGGACCCCCGCAACCGCCTCGTCGTAACTCATATCGGGCACCGGTTCGAACCGCGGGGACCAGTACTTGAAGTGCTCTTCAGAGGCATCGGCGCCGATACGCAGGACGGTCGCTGGCGGAAGCTCCTTCAGGCCGTGAAAGAAGGTCTGGCCCTGCTTGTTCAAGGCCTTGTACCCGTTCACCAGATACCGGCGGACCTGATCCATGTTGACTTGAAGCCGGCCGGCCAGGGCAGCGATGAACTTCACTTCTGAGGCGAAATAGACGCCAGTGCCGTCCCGGTAGATGTAGAGAGGCTTTTCGCCAAAACGATCGCGACATAGCGTCAGCGACTGGTCGACTTCGTCGAATACTGCGAAGGCCCACATCCCTTCGCAGCGGTCCAGGATGCTCCACCCCAGTTTGTCGATCGAGGTGAGCAACACCTCGGTGTCTGAGGTCGTCGCGAGTTGGTGTCCCTGCCCCTCCAAGTCTCGGCGGAGTTCCACGTAGTTGTATAGCTCGCCGTTATACGCGATCCACTTGGACCCCACGCGCAGCGGTTGGTTGGATCGTGGGTTCAGATCGACGATGTTGAGCCGGGAGTGCAGGAGGTAGGCGTTGGTACCGGTCGCGGTCGTCCAGTGGCGATGGTCCGCGTGATCAGGCCCCCTCCTCCGCATGAGTTTGAGACACGCCTGGATGCGTTCGTCGTCGATGCGTCGAGTTCCGAAATACCCTGCGATCCCGCACATGACCCGGCTATCCCGATCCTCGTGGGCGTCGAACCCACCGTGTGAGCCCCATGGCGACAGCTTTCAGCAATGAATCCCGCGGGTTGGATGAGTCAGCGCCGGGGCCGGCCTGCCCGGACGGCGCGGTCGATTAGCTGCCCGGAGTCCCTGAGAACGTCGTGATGTCGCGCTCGTACCGAAGGCGGCCCGTCGACGGCCCCACGAGTCGAAAACCGAGTCTCTCGAAGAGCCTGCGTGAGCGGTCATTGCCTGCCTGAATTCCAGCCCAACAGTGCGAGTATCCATCGCGGGCCAGCCTGATCAATACCTGCGTGAGGGCGTCGCGGCCCACACCTTTGCCCCAGAGCGTCGACTCACCAATGTACAGCCCTACTTCGGGCACCTGCTCGTTCAACCGGCTTGCGTTGGCCGATCCGACGGACCGCACACGCCCCCCGTCGTTGAGAAGAACCATCCAATCTCGGCGGTGCTTTCGAGTCAGCCACCAGCGCAGGTGCTCTTCCCAGGTCAGCGGTTGGTTCTGAATTGTGAAGTGCTGATAGACCATGGGGTTGGAGCGCCACGCCATCAGGAGCTCGAGGTCATCTTCCTCCGCTTCACGTAAGGAGACGTCGTTGGCGCGTCCGCCCTCGCCGTGGTCGGCAATTGGGGCATGCCCGGCCGACTGGACGCGGCTACTTCGTGGCACTCATCAGGTCCTTGTACCAGGCGATGTATTTGGCGATTCCCACTTCGAGAGGATGACGCGGCTCGTACCCGATCAATTCGGCGGCCTTTGTCACACTGAGTGTTCCCCTGAACGGCATCAGGTTGTCACGTTCGATGTGGTCCACCTTCGAATTCGGAAAGTGTTGTTTGATGATTTCCACCAGATCCTTCACCGACCGGGATCTTCCGTAGGTGAGGTTGAAGATCTGGTTACGCGAAGCCGGGTTCTGGATCACCAGAAGAATTCCGGCGACGAGGTCGTCGATATAGGTGAAGTCCAGGCGGTCGCTGCCGTCACCTTCCACTCGCAGCACCGAGCCGTTGAGTGCGTTCTCAATAAAGACCTGGCCCACCCGTCGGCTGACGCAGCGGGGGCCGTAGAGGGCGGATGGCCGGACGATGGTGAATGGCAGATCGAAGACCTGATGGTAGGCGATGACCATCTTCTCGCCTGCCACCTTCAGCGCCCCATAGATGCCCTTCGGCTCAAGCGGATGGTCCTCGCTAACAGCCTCGGTCTGAAAGTCCCCGTAGGCCATGCTCGAGGAGAAGAAGATGAAATGCTCCACCGTCTTGCGCGCGGCGTCCAGGGCGTTCTCCAGCGTCCGCAGGCTGTGGTCGAAGGTGCTGTAGGGGTCCTTGTTGGACTTCCCCGCGTGGGCAACCGCCGCGAGGTGCACGATGACCTGCGGCTTGATCTGTCGACCGATCAGGTCGGACAGGGCGTGATAGTCGCGGGCGTCCTGAACGTAGAGCGGAATTCCGTGTTCGCGCAGCAGGTCGAGTCGCTGCTGAATGATGCGGAGATACAGGTCCTGGGAGTGCAGGTCGGGCATCTTGGACTGAAACGTCAACAGGTTGTTCACCTGGAGACCATCGATGACCGAGACGTCTGCCCCAAGCTGGCGAAGCGCCAACGCCAGGTGATGGCCGATGAAGCCAGCCCCGCCAATCAAGGCCACTCGTCGTCCCGCAAGCTCCTGCGTCATGCGTACCTCCCGGCGTTGGCGTCCGCGGCCAAGCTCCCGGCGAGCGGTCTCGTGGACCGCAAACAATTAGACTATCAGACTGCTACAGTGTGTCCGAAGCAGGCGTCGTGCCATCCGTTGAGCCATGGTCGACGCCACCTGGAGGCGAATCAAGCCGGGCCCCATCTGGTTGCTCGACATCCGGTATGACCGCAGCGATCCGCCTGGTAATCCAGGCACGACTGAGCTCGACGAGGTTTCCCGGAAAGGTCCTCGCACCAGTCAATGGGCGGGCCATCATCGCTCACGTCGTAGCGAGGATAGCGACGACTTTTCCGATCTCGAACGTGATCGTGGCCACCAGCGCTCTCGAGTCTGACGACCCCCTGGCGGCATACGGGGAGAAGCTCGGAGTTGCGGTCTTCCGAGGGCCGCTCGATGACGTGTTCACGCGCTTCCAACTTTGCCTGCGCGCCTACCCGTGCGACTGGGCGTTCAGAGTAAGCGCCGACAGCCCGCTCTTTGACCCCGGGCTGATACCGCTGTTATCTGCCTTCGCCGATCGGGCCGACATCGATCTTGTCACCAACGTGTTCCCTAGGACGTTCCCCCGGGGCCACAGCCTCGAGATGATCAGATCGTCGACCTTGCTTGGCATTGACGCCTCCGGCCTCACTCCCTATCAACGGGAGCACGTCACCCCGGTGTTCTACGACAACCCGAACACCTATCGGATAGTCAACCTGGAATCCGGGGATCCCCTCAAAGCGAGGATCAACCTGTGCGTTGATACGGTAGAAGACCTCCAGCGCGTCGAGGAGCTGGCCCGCGAGACCACGTCTTGCTGAGAGGAAAGAGAACCTGGCTCCGACGAGACCAGTAGGGGTGGCAGTGGTCGGCCTGGGCGTCGGGATGGAACACGCCCGCGCGTACCTCGGCACCGGGGAATGTGAACTCAGGTGGGTCTACGACATTGACCACGCGAAGGCCAGGGCTGCGGCCTCCTCGCTCGGGACAGGAGAGGTCGCCTCCAGCTTTGAGCAGATCCTTGGCGACCCGCGTGTCGGTATCGTATCGATTGCCTCATACGACGACGCTCACTTTCAGCAGGTGATGGCCTCGCTTTCAGCCGGCAAGCACGTGTTTGTTGAAAAGCCGATGTGCAGGACCTACCAGGAGATAGCGGCCATCAGCGAGCTGTGGTCGTCGAGAGGCGGCAGCCTGAAGCTGGCTTCGAACCTTGTCCTGCGCCAGGCCCCCGTCTATCGCTGGCTCAAGGAGGCCATCGACGACGGGGAGTTCGGTCGGGTGTATGCGTTCGACGGAGACTACCTCTACGGCCGATTGGAAAAGCTGACCGCCGGGTGGCGCAGAGACGTAAAGGACTATTCGGTAGTCTTTGGGGGAGGGATTCACCTCATCGACCTGATGATCTGGCTTTCCGGGGAACGTCCGAGGACGGTCGCCGCCGTTGGCAATCGAATCTGCACCGAGGGTACGGACTTCACCTATCGCGACTTTGCGGCAGCCCAGTTCATCTCGCCATCGGGCATGGTCGGGAGGGTGACTTCCAACTTCGGATGCGTTCACAGACATCAGCATGTGGTCCGCGTCTTTGGAACCCAACGTACGTTCCTGCATGACGACGCAGGGCCACGGATTCACACGACCAGGGATGCCGCGGGACGAGGAGAGCCATTACCTCTTGAGACGCTTCCGCCTACGAAGGGAGAGCTAATCCCCGAGTTCGTGTCTGCCGTACGGACCGACCGCGACTCCAGCGCTGAGACCAGAGCCGTATTCGACGTCCTGAGCATATGCGCCGCGTGCGACTCTTCGTTGACCACAGGGAAAGTCGAGGAGATCCGTTACCCATGACCGGACCATCGCGGACTATACCGTTTGGACGGCCATGGATCACGGACGAGGATCGGGACGCCGTCATGACCGTACTCCGCGGGCCCATCCTTACACATGGGCCACAGACGTTGGCGTTCGAGGAGGAGTTCGCGCGGTTCATGGGTGGCGGATATTGCGTGGCCGTCAGCTCCTGTACCGCCGCGCTCCACCTGACGTACTTCCAAATGGGACTCGGGCCGGGCGACGAAGTCATAGTCCCGGCCCAGACCCATAATGCAACAGCGCATTCTGTCGAGCTGGTTGGAGCAAGGCCGGTCTTCGTTGACTGCGAGCCAAGCACAGGGAATATCGACGTGGCCCGGATCGAGGCGGCCATCTCCTCCCGAACGAAGGCGGTCTCCCTGGTCCACTTCCTTGGACTCCCGTGCGATATGGACGCGATCCTCAGGATCGCCGCAAGGCACGGTCTTCGCGTTGTCGAGGATTGCGCGCTGGCGCTAGGCGCACGATACCGCGGAGCCCACGTGGGTCTCATAGGAGATGTCGGCTGCTTCTCCTTCTATCCGGTGAAGCACATAACGACCGGAGATGGGGGGATGTTCGTCACCCGTCACAAGGAGGTCGCGGCTGCGGTCTCGAAGTTGCGTGCGTTTGGCGTCGATCGAACTCACCAGGAACGCAAGATACCTGGCATGTACGATGTCGACGCCCTCGGCCTCAACTACCGAATGAGCGAGATGCAGGCCGCCCTGGGGAGAACGCAGCTCGCGCGAATCGATGTGATCCTGCGCCGCAGGGAAGAGAACTTCAATGCCCTCAAGAGCGCGCTTGCCGGCGTCCGAGGGATACGAGTCCTGGATTTCGTGACGCCCGAGCGATCAGCCAGCCGGTACTGCCTCAGTGTCGTTCTCGAGGCCGGGCTGGCCCGGCGGCGCGACGAAATAGTAGGTAAGCTAAACGGTGCCGGAGTTGGTACAAGCGTCTATTACCCGCATCCCGTGCCGAGGCTCGGCTACTACCGCCGCAAATACGGCTATAACGCCGAGTCCTACCCTAACGCCGCCGAGATCAGTGACGGGTCGATAGCCTTGCCGGTGGGCCCGCATGTGAACAGAGATGATGTCGAATACACGGCGACTACACTCTCTCGAATCGTCCAGGACGCGAGTTGATCGTACGGACTTCAGCGGGATATAGAGGAGATAGGAAACGGTGCACATAGGTGGTCTGGATCTGAGCACACGGCGATTCCTGATCGCCGAAATCGGCAACAATCACGAAGGGAACTCTTCGCTTGCGTTGGAGATGGTGGACGCAGCCGCTGAGGCTGGAGCGGATGCCGTTAAGGTGCAGGTCATCACAGCCGAGCGCCTGGTCAACATCTCTCAGACCCAAAGAATCGCCCAGCTGAACGGGTTCAGATTGTCGCCGGAGACGTTTCGGTCGATGGCGGACCGAGCGAAATCGAAGGGCGTGCAGTTCATGGCGAGCGCATTCGACGTGGACTCGCTCGATGGGATATTCGACCTCGTCACCGCCGTAAAGGTCGCATCGTCCGACATCGACTTCGTACAGCTCCTGGCACGGGCGGCCGCCAAGGGAAAGCCACTTGTCGTCTCCACCGGAACGGCCACGATGGACGAGGTCTCGACCGCGGTCAGGACGATCGAGACGAACCTCCCCAGAGGGCGGAGCCTCGCCGATTCGCTCTTGTTGATGCATTGCATAACGTCGTACCCGACGCCGATGGACCAGGCCAACCTTCGCGCAATCGGCACCCTGGCTAACCGGTTTCCAGTCACCGTCGGCTATTCGGACCACACTCTTGGAATAGAAACCGCGGTTGCGGCGGCGGCTCTTGGAGCGCGGGCGATCGAGAAGCACTTCACTCTGGACAAGTCCCGCAAGACGTTCAGAGATCACGCGCTGTCCGCGGACCCTCAGGACCTTAGAAGGCTCGCCGACGCCCTACACGCCATGGACCAGATGTTGGGGACTGGCGAGAAGAAACCGATGCCTTGCGAGAAGGACAATGTGGTCGCTGCGCGGCGAAGCATCGTGACCGCCAGGGCTCTCGAGGCGGGCGTCGTCTTGCGCGCTGAAGACCTCGAGTATGTGCGCCCAGCCGGTGGATTCAAGCCGCCCCAGGCCGACCGGATATTGGGCCGTCGCACACGCATCGCGCTTGCCAGGCATCAGGTCCTTCAAGAAGCGCACCTGGAATAGCCGCTCTGGGTGTCGCTTCCCGGAACGACCATGTCGCCGGGCGTAACTCTTCGGCGCACGTGATCGCCATTCGAAGTGATCCCCATCTGGCCGCCGAAACAGAGGCGCCCGGAGCCGATTCCGGCGAGACTGGCGCGGAGGCATTTGGCGCGACCGGTCCGATGCCTGCCGCGGTGGCCCGCCGAGGTGCCTGGTGAGACTGCTTTTCGTCAGTCAGGTGTATTTCCCGGAGCCGGTCTGGAAACCGCACGATCTCGCCCGCGGCCTGGTCGAGCTTGGGCACGAAGTCACCGTGCTAACCGCGGTTCCAAACCACCCTCACAACCGTTTCTACGAGGGCTACCGCCGGGCACTCCTGCAGGAAGAGCAGATCGACGGCGTTCGCGTTGTCCGGGTGTTGCATTACCCCTATCACGGCCGGTCCGCTGGTAAGCGCACGGCAAGCTACCTCAGCTTCGCCTTGCTAGCATCGACCATCGGCCCGATCAAGATTGGGAAGCCACAGCTGATATGGGCATTCCAATCGCCGCTCACCGTCGGCATCCCGACACTGTGGCTAAAGGTGCTGCGCGGAGTGCCCGTCGTGTATGAAATCCAGGACCTCTGGCCGGAGACGCTGGCAGCGACAGGCATGGTCTCGTCACGCGCCGTTATTGCGGCGGTTGGCGTGATTGCGAGCGGCCTCTACCACACCGTGGATGCGCTCGTCGTACAGTCGCCCGGGATGAAACAGAATCTCGTTGCCAAGGGCGTGAGTCCGGGAAAGGTCTCCGTAATCCCCAACTGGGCGGATGAGGATCTCTACCGGCCGGTCGAGCCTGACCCGAGGTTGGCCGCGGCCGAGGGCATGGCGGGGCGGTTCAACGTCGTGTTCGCGGGGAACCTGGGCTCAGCGCAGGGATTGCGGACTCTTCTGGACGCGGCAATCCTTCTCCGGGACCATCCCAGAATTCAGTTTGTTTTCGTCGGGGACGGTGTCGACGAGCCGACGCTCAGGGACACGACGCGCGCGCTGGGGCTTCGCAACGTTCTCTACCTGGGCCGCAGGCCTGCCCACGAAATGCCAGGCCTGTTCGCACTCGCCTCGGCCCTTATCGTCCACCTCAAGAAAGATCCGCTGTTCGCGATGACAATCCCATCGAAAATTCCAGCATATCTGGCCTCAGGGCGGCCAATTGTTGCCGCCGTGGAGGGGGACGCGGCGGCGGTCGTGCGAGACGTTCAGGCAGGGATCGTGTGTCCGCCGGAGGATCCGGAGGCCATTGCCAGGGCACTGGTTAAGCTTGATGAGATGAGCGTTGCCGCGCGCGAACGTCTCGGGCGCAACGGGCGGGAGACCTTTCTGCGGAGCTACGCCCGTCGTCAGCTGATTCCGCTCTACGAGAACCTCTTCTTCCGCGTGGCCCGGGCGGCCGGGCGCAGCGTCGAGATTTGATGGCAGGCGGTGACGATCACGTGCCAGTGACGCGGGTTCTGGTCCTAGGAGCCACTGGAATGCTCGGTCACAAGCTGTGCCAGGTCCTGAGCGAGACGTTCGAGGTGTGGGGAACCGTGCGCGAGTCGAATCCGGCCTTAGACCGCTCGGTGCTTCCGGTGCATCGGGTCATCTCCGGCGTCGACGCCGCTGACGAGGACTACATTGAGGAAGTTTTCGGGACCGTACGGCCGGAGGTGGTCATCAACGCGATTGGCGTCGTCAAGCAGATCAGCGCTGGCAACGACCCCGTGTCCAGCATCATCGTCAATTCGCTGTTCCCGCACCGGGTCGCGAAAGCGTGCCGATCCGCTGGCGCCCGCCTTATTCACATAAGCACGGACTGCGTGTTTTCGGGTACACGTGGTCATTACAACGAGGGTGATCCACCGGATCCCGGCGACCTGTACGGCAGGACGAAGCTCCTGGGGGAGGTCACCGGACCGAACGTACTGACGGTACGCACGTCGATCGTCGGTCGGGAGTTGCGAACCAGCCACGGGCTCGTGGAATGGTTCCTGTCCAGCCGGGGCAAGTCAGTAAAGGGCTACAGTCGAGCGGTATTCAGCGGCCTTCCGACCCTGGAATTGGCGCGTGCGCTGCGGTATGTCATCGATGAACACCCGGCCCTGGCCGGTCTCTACCACATCGCCGCTTCGCCGATCGACAAGTATCGGCTGCTACTCCTCTTGCGTGATGCTTATGGCATAGAGATAACGATAGAGCCATATGAAGGGTACGTACTCGACCGGAGTCTTGACGGATCCCGTTTCCGGGAGGTCACCGGATTCGTGGCGGAGCCGTGGGGCGTTCTCGTGAGGCGAATGGCATCCGACCCGACCCCTTACGACCGACTGAGAGCCGAGCGGAATTGACAAGACTGGCCCCAACTTACATCAAGACAGGGCGGTTCTAGTATGGATTTCTTGACCGGTAAGCACGTGGTCGTGACCGGCGGTACCGGATCTCTGGGCCGCGCGCTGGTGCGTCGGCTCCTCACCGGCGAAGTGGGCCTGCCGCAACGTATCGTCGTCTTCTCGCGGGACGAAGCAAAGCAGCATTTCATGCGCCTGGCGTACGCGAACCGCGCGGTGGCCACCGATGAGGTGATCTACGACCGGGCTGGCGAAGTCCTTAGCTTCGTACTGGGCGACGTCCGCGACTACGGCGCAGTCCGTCACGCCATGCAGCATGCCGACGTCGTTTTCAACGCGGCTGCCATAAAGCAGGTCCCAACCTGCGAGTACTTCCCATTCGAGGCCGTCCAGACGAACGTATTGGGGGCACAGAACATCGTCAGGGCGCTCAGAGAAGGCGCTGAAGCGCAACTTGTCGTAGGGGTGTCCACCGACAAGGCGTGCAAGCCTGTGAATGTGATGGGTATGAGCAAGGCGCTCCAGGAGCGGATACTCGTCGAGGCGAACAGGGACCTGCCGCTGGCTCGTCTGGTTTGCGTGCGCTATGGCAACGTGGTGGCGTCCCGCGGTTCAGTGGTGCCCCTATTCATCGACCAGATCCGCAGGGGCGGGCCAGTCACTATCACTGTCAGAGACATGACGCGGTTTCTCATCACGTTGGACCAGGCCGTGAGCACGATCTTCGCGGCGACGCAGGGCGCGCTGCGTGGGCAGACCTATGTCCCGATAATCCCATCCGCCAGGGTCGTCGACATAGCAATCGCGCTCATGGGCGACCGGGAAGTGCCAATCACCTACACCGGTATCCGCCCGGGAGAAAAACTTCACGAGGTCCTGGTTTCCGAGGAAGAGTGCCCTAGAACCTACAAAACCGGCAATTACTACGTCGTTGACCCCGTACTACCAGAGCTCCGCCCGGATCGATCTGGAGAACAACACCTAACGAGGGAATACGTATCCAGCGAGGGTAATCTGGATGCACGGAATCTGGCGGGCCTACTGGCACCATTCGCTGACGTGCCTCCACATGGGGACATTCTGTGAGGCTCCTCACTCTGTTCGGCACTCGACCGGAGATAATCCGGCTGAGTCTGATCGTCAGAGCGCTTGATCTTCACTGTGATCAGTTGCTTGTGCACACCGGTCAGAACAGCCAGGACGGACTCAGCGGCGTGTTCTTTCGCGAGATGGGCATACGCGCACCTGATTTCTTCCTTGAGGTCAAATCTTCGACGTTCTCTGAGCAGGCCGCGAACATTCTGACTCGCGTCGATAGGGTGATGGCGGACACAAGTCCTGACCGAGTTCTGATCCTGGGCGATACAAACAGCGGACTTGCGAGTGTTGTCGCCGCTCGACGGGGTATCCCTGTCTATCACCTGGAAGCCGGCAACCGTTGCTACGACGACCGCGTGCCCGAGGAGGTCAACCGTCGAATCATCGACCACACGAGCACGATCCTGATGCCATACACGAACCGGAGCAAGGACAACCTCATCCGCGAAGGTATCAGCCGGGAGAGGATCGCGGTTGTGGGCAACCCGATATTTGAAGTCATGAACGGTTTCGCCGACCAGATCGAGGCGTCAGACATCTTGAGCCGATTGGGGCTTGAAGCGGGTGGTTTCTTCCTCGTCACCGCGCACCGCGCAGAAAACGTGGACAACGCCGAGCGCATCAAGGATCTCGCCAGAGGCTGGGACGAAATCGCCGCCCGGTGGAAACTGCCCGTCATAGTAAGCGTCCATCCTCGGACCGCGGACCGGCTCGACCGCTACGGTCTCGCGCCTGATTCTGGCCTGGTACGGCAGCTTGAACCGATGGGTTTTTTTGACTTTTCAAAACTTGAGCGAAACGCCAGATGTGTCATCACGGACAGCGGAACCGTGCAAGAGGAGTGCTGCATTCTCCGCGTACGTAACGTAACTGCTCGCGATACGACCGAACGCCCCGAGACGATCGAGTGCGGCTCCAATGTGCTGGCCGGCGTCCGACCAGATGCGGTCACGACGGCTGTCGACCTGGTTCTTCGGTCGCGATGCGATTGGGATCCACCAGTCGAGTACCTTGCGGCAAACGTCGCAGAACGTGTGGCCCGGATCGTTGCTGCACCGGTCGTCAGTGCGGTCTCGGCGGGCAACACGCGTTTCGGTAACGGTCCTCGCTAACCCCGGGCTAGACCAGGGCTAGACCAGGGCTAGACCTTCGACTTTGGCACTGACGCGCCCCCAGCGCGCCGATCCCATCTCCCTGTGACTGAATTCACGACGGATATGACGAGGATTCGCACGTCCAGGAACGGGTTCATCTGGTCGATGTATTGCAGATCGAATTTCAGTTTCTCGGCCGGCGACAGATCATAGGCACCTCGAATCTGGGCCATTCCGGTCAGGCCGGGCCTCGTCGCGAGGCGAAGTTCAAAACCCGGAAATTCCGAGGCAAACCTCTCATGAAGCTCTGGGCGCTCTGAGCGGGGTCCCACCAGGCTCATGTCGCCTCGAATGATGTTGATGACCTGCGGTAACTCGTCAAGGGCCGTTTTCCTGAGAATCCTGCCGACGCGTGTCACCCTGGGATCATTGATCGAAGCCCAAACGGGGCCGGTCTGACGCTCGGCGTCCGGCCGCATCGTCCTGAACTTGATTGCCTCGAATGTTTGCCCTTGAACACCGACGCGACGTTGGCGATAGAAGACCGGTCCGCGATCGGCGAGCCAGATCGCAACAGGTATTGCGATCCACAGGACGAACCAAACGGGTGCCAGACAGACGTGCGCTGCCAGCAGAATGCTCAGATCGAACGGTCTTTTGTACCGAGCCATCGCCGACTAGTCGGCGTCGCCGCAGGGGGCGGGACGCGCGCCTCGGTCCACCGGCGCGCGGCAAGTCGCGAGCAAGCCATTACTGGAATCCTCAACCAGGCAGAGCGCTCCCGCTCTGGCCAAGACCATCGCGTCGCCAACCGCCTTTCCGACGCTCATTCGTGTAAACCATGCCATATCCTGTGCTCTCCCCGGAGTTCTCTCCCTTGGAGAGCTACGGCATTCATGCAAGAATGTACCTGTTTGGCGAGATCAGCAGGTGGGTAACACATGAAAGTTCTGTTCATCGTGCCGCCGGACACCATGTCGATTGAAGCGTCCATGTCCAAGACATACGGTGAACGGGAGCGCGGCTACTACCCGAGGCTGGGACTACTCTACGTCGCTGCCAGTCTAGAAAAGGCAACCGGCAGCGTCCCGATGCTGATCGACTGTCCGGCAAACGAGATTGGGTACGATCGCCTGGCGCAACAGGTGGCCGAGGCAAAGCCAGACCTGGTCGGGATAGGGGTGCTCACCTTCACCCTCCTCGACGCGCTGAAGACGGCCCGCCTCATAAAAGAAGTTCACCCACCGGCCAAGATATGTCTTGGAGGTGTCCACGTAGGACTGTATCCGGAGGAGACCCTCCGACTGCCGGAGATCGACCTTGTGGTGCATGGCGAAGCAGAGCGCTCATTCGTGCGGTTGGTCAACGCACTAGATGGAGGAGCGACCCCTGAACAACTCGGCCGCATTCCTGGCGTGGGTGCGAAAGATGGGAACCAAGTCTACCTGAATCCCGCCAAGGACGCGGTCCCGGATCTCAATCAACTGCCATGGCCAGCCCGAGGACTGATCAACATGGAGCGGTACTCTCATGTACTGTCCCGCGGTAGTCATTTCACCACCCTTCAGAGTTCTCGCGGTTGTCCGTTCGCATGCACCTTCTGCGACATCCGAAAGTCCGGATTCCGGGCTCGATCGGCAGAGAATTTGCTGGCAGAGATGCGACAACTGACCGAACAGGGCATCGATGATCTGTTCTTCGTTGACGACACGATTACGATCCAAAGAAAGCGGATGCTTGAAATCTGCCGGCTAATCGCCAAATCTGGCATAAAGGTGCATTACAAGATCAGTTCACGAATAGACCTCATCGACGAAGAACTACTGGCGGCCCTCAGGGAATCTGGTTGCTATCGCATTCACTACGGGGTGGAGACCGGTACCCCTCGCCTGATCCAGCTCATCGAGAAGGGCAAGAACGTTTCCCCTCAGCGTATCGAGAAAGTGTTTCGGATGACCAGGGACGCGGGCATACAAACCCTCGCCTATATGATGATCGGCATCCCCACAGAGACGTATGCAGAAATGCAAAACACGGTCGAGTTCGCATGCGCACTGGGAGCCGACTATGCACAGTTTTCGGTGTGTACGCCATATCCGAAGACGGAACTTTATAAGCGTTTGCTCGACGACCATACAATTCCGTATGACTACTGGCAGGACTTCGTCGAGGACCCTCGGAGTGATTTCCAGGTCAAATTCTGGAACCCAGATTTCTCGGAGGACGAACTTCGAGAGATTCAAGACAAGGCGCATCAGCGCTTCTATAGCAGACCGAGCTATGTCTTAAAGGAGATGATGAAAGTCCGATCGTGGGGAGAGTTCAACGCGAAGGTGAGAATTGGTGGTCGCATGCTCTTGCGACTGCGAAGTCAGGAGAACCGTGTTGAGCCGCCGGAGATCTATGTCAACACCGCGAGTTGACCCTGACGGGTGATCCCCCGCGCTTGAATTTTGATCCTTCCGGCGGTCAGGCAGAGTTCGAACGTGGTAGCTCCGCGCTAGCGGGCCGGCGGCCCGCTACGCCGGCAGGCGCCAGGCACTCAGCGGCTACCGAGATCGACCCTTAGTCCCGGGCAATACTCTCAGAACTCGGGAGAGCACGCCCTCACCCTTATCCGAGGCTGAGGAGGCGCCGTCGCCGGACGCACTGGTGTGGTTGCTGCCATAGCCGTAGTAACTACCGTATCCTGAGTAGTAGCCGAGCCGAGGATAGCGTCGCTTGTTGATTACCGCCCCGAGCACGCGGGCTCGCACCCGATCCAACGCCTGAAGCGTGCCGGCAATGGAGCGCGCCCGTGTGGCCTCGGAGTCGACCACTAGAACCACCCCGTGCGTGCGCGGCGCAACGACATGAGCGTCCGCCACGGCGAGCGTCGGTGGAGCGTCGATCAAGACGTAGTCCGCCCGCTTGGTGGCCTCTTCGAGCAAGTCATCAAGGCGGCGGGAATTCAGCAGCTCGGAGGGATTGGGAGGCGGAGGCCCCGAGGGGATCACGGAAAGGCCCTCGAGGGACGTCGAGACGAGGATGTTATCGATAGTCAGACTGGAATCGGCAAGGAAGGAACTCAAGCCTGTAGCCGGCCGTTCGCTCAGCAACATCTTGTCCAAGGTAGGTCGGCGCATATCGGCATCAATCACGATGACCTTTTTGCCGGCCCGGGCTATCGCCAACGCGAGGTGTGCAACGGCCGTGGACTTTCCGACGCCTACGTCGGACCCGGTGAAAAGGATCGTTGATTGTCTTCGCTCTGCTGGCACAAACTGCAGGTTGGTACGCAGCACGCGAATGGATTCTTCGAACCCGCGGTCACTGCTGACATCGAGGGGACGTGACAGGTCCATGCCGGTTTTCGGAAGCACGGCTAGCACCGGCGGCTCGAACAACTCTTCGAATCGCTCCCTGCCGCGAACCACATCTATCAAGAACTCAAGCAGGACAGCGATCCCGCTGGCGACCATCAAGCCGAGGAGGCCTCCGAGAACGACAAGCGCAGATCGGTTATCGGCGATCGGCGCCACCGCAGGTTCGGCGTTTTCGAGGACGCGAAGCGAGTTGAGGCCACCAATCTGGGCCACGGTGAGGCTACCAACGTCAGCTATCCCTTGCGCCGCCGCCGCTGACTGAAACGCGGCCAACTCTGCGAGTCGCGCCTGCCGGGTCTGCTCGATGAACACGTCCGCGACAGTGTTCGCGATCATCGCAGCCAATACGGGATCCTCGTCCCTCGCCTGCACCCGCAGTATCCCGGTGCTCCGTACGCCGTCAACCGTGATCTTCTGCGCGAGGCTGGACGGGCTGACGCTGAGCTGGAGCCTACGGGCCGTCTCCTCCATCGTGGGACGGGTCTTGATCAACTCCTGATAGGTAGCCGCCAGGTCTCGGCTGGCGTTGAGGTCAAGAGACGTTCCGGAGGAGTCGGCCCTGCTGAACTGGACGATGATCTTGCTCTCGGCAGCGTAGAGCTTCGGCCGACCTGAGGTGAGCAGCCAGGCCGCTCCTGCCGCAGCTATCGGTCCGATTATGACAATCCACCAATACCGCAGCAGCGCCGACGCGACCCGGCCTAAAGAGATGCTGTCGGCATACTGACGGTCTCGTTGGAGGGTCAATACTTCGATTCCTGTCGCTCAGCCAAGTGTCGGATTATACGTTCACCAATCTCCTGTACGGCGGGGGAACGTTTGGCTCGCACCCTGCACCGATGCCGGCATTTCATCTCGCAGGATCCAGCGGGTGCACCCAGAGGACCGACTCCGTGTCAGTCTTCCTTTCGACGCGATCCACGACGAAATAGTCGGCCGGCCGCCTTCCCGGAACGGTGATGACGTCGCCGACCCTCGCGAATTGCCAGCTGTTGCCGTCGCCCTCGGCTAGTGTGTTGGTGGTGCCCGTCCGGACGATCTTGATCATTGTCAGCGTCTCCGTTTTTCGCGGCCCCTGCACCGGCGGATTCAGGTGTGGTGATTCTCGCGCCTGCTGCGACCGCCCCTTCCATGCAGCGTCGTCGCGCCTCATAAGTCGCGGATACCGAAGACTAACTGACGCCTCATAAATAGTGTTACCCGGCCAAGGCCCGGTCAGGCTCCAGTCCGATCGTTGGCGTGGCCAACTGCCATGGCCTTGCGAGCTCGACGTCGAACCCTCGTCGCAGCCGAAGCGGGCTGAGGTTGCGGTACTGCCGGTCGAGCTCCGCCCGCTTCTCGGCGCTCAGCACTCCGGCATCACGCAGTCGCTGGTAAGGGTACTCTGGTTGCCGAATCGACCGCACTGTTGCAGAGCCGTCTGGGTCTGGAAACTGCTCTTCGGTTCACCTCCAGCCTCGGCCACTTCCTGGTGCACTGGATCGACGCGGAGGACCACGGGGGTGCTGTATCCCTGCTCCGTACCCGTGGCCGCCGCGGTCTGGGCCTCGTGGACTGCGCCAGCTTCGTGGTCATGCGAAGGTACGGCGTCACGCAAGCGATGGCCTTTGACGAAGACTTCGTGCGGGAGGGCTTCGAGATCTATTCCGCATGAGAGATCAGGCAGCGACCAGTCCCGCCGCGCCGCGGACAGTGAGGCTCGCCCCGACCTGGCGTCAGCGTGCTCGTCGGCTACGCCGGGGGGCGTGGCGGCTGACCCGAAACGAGCCTGCCGTCATGCTCGGGATCGTCATCCTGTCGGTGATGGTGTTCCTGGCGGTCCTCGGCCCGACCCTCGCCCGCACCGATTACACCAGGGTCGACCCCGTGAATCGACTCCTCGCTCCCTCCGCCCAGCATTGGTTCGGCACCGACACCTCCGGTCGTGACGTCTTCGATCGGACGATCGCGGGGGCGCGCCTGTCGCTGATCGTGGCCGGGTCGGTCACCGTTATCACCACCGTGATCGGCACGGCTCTGGCCCTTGTCATCGGGTATGTACGAATACTTGACAACATCCTCATGCGCGCGGTCGACGGGCTGCTCGCGTTCCCGACGATCTTGCTCGCCCTGGCCCTCATCGCGCTGCTCGGTTCATCGGTGCAGAACGTCATCATCGCCCTGTCGATCACCGGGACGGCCGGAAAGATCCGATTGATACGGGGCGCAGTGCTGCAGCTTCGAGAGACCGCCTATGTGGACGCCGCCCGGGCGATGGGCGCACGCATGCCTCGAATACTGTTCATCCACATCGCACCCAATACGCTCGGCCTCGTGATGGTGCAGGCAACGTTCACGCTGGCGTCGGCGATACTGGCGGAGGCGTCGCTGAGCTTCCTGGGCGCCGGGACCCCGGAGTTCATTCCGAGCTGGGGCAACATCGTCGGCAGCGGCCAGGGCTACGTGCAAATCGCCTTCTGGATCGCGTTCTTCCCTGGGTTATTCCTTACCACGACCGTGCTCGCGGTCGTACTGATCGGGGATGCCTTGCGGGACTACCTGGACCCCAAGCTTCGCGGGCGCATGGAACGGGAGCAGGCCTAGCATTGGGCCGGGGATGTGCTGCGGCTGTGTTGCGAACTCACTCAGGCGGCCATCCGTTCTCCGCCGGGGTCACCCCTCGTTCACCGCTCAAGGTCGCCACTTGTTCACCAGGGGCGCGACTTTCCGATTCGATCGCCGTCGCAAGGAGGTATGTCGCGTACTGATTGAGGCTCACCCCCTGCCTCCGCGACTGCACGGACAGGCGGTCGTGGAGTGCCTTCGGCATCCGGAGGTGCAGGTAGCCTGCCCGGCTGCGCGACTCGGCCCCACCAGATCGCCGTACGCCCCTGTTCCGTCCCGGTCCGGCGGGTTCGTCCGCTGCGGCCCGCCCCTCGTCAGCCGCCGAATTCCCCGGCGGATCCTCAAGCAAGTCGGCCTCGCTCATGAACGTTGCGACCGTGACAGCCTCCTGCATCGCCTCAGCCGGTGTGGCGCCGACGTAGTTTCCGAGGGCCGGGTAGCCGACGACGGACGCCTCCCACTTGGCCGGTTCTGAGAAGGATTGCGATAGCTTCTTGAGTCGAATCGAGTACTCGGGGGGCCTTCGGCTCATATCTGGGCGCCTCCTGGTGACTGTCTATCTACGGATCCGGTGTGGCCTACGGATCCAATGTGGCCGCCGAATCACCCGTCGACCCGGCGCACACCCACCCTCTTCCGGAAAGCCGGTCGAGAACGCTACTGCGGGCAGTACCGCGGGTGGGGTCGCAGGCGCTGCCGTCGAAGCTACTCGTGCTACGGGTGATACAGCGGACAGTGGTGTCGGTGGGGCAGCGCACGGTACCAGAATCGCGGCATCCGCAAAACGATCCGGTGGCAGGCCGACGTGGCAGTCCGCCGCGGCCGTCCGCGGTGGCAACACGGCCCTTGAGCGGCTGAGATTTGCGGCCCTGTCGGTAGGCGCCCAAGTGCGGTAAGGTACGCGCTTGACGAGACGGGTGGTGAGCGAGAGCCGAGGGTGGTAAGCGAGGCCGAGGGTGGCGAGCGAGAGCCGACGGTGGCGAACGAGGCGGCCGATGAGGAGCGGGAGCGGTTGATGACGGACGACGGCGGTCAATGCCGAGCGGGAGCGGTTGATGACGGTCAGTAGCCCCGCGGGCCAGTCACGTAGCCCGGCTCGAACCGGCCCGCTCCTCCAGGTCAGGGACCTCAAGACCTACTTCTACTCGCCGGCTGGCGTCGTGAAGGCGGTCGACGGCGTGTCGTTCGACCTGGAGGAAGGCCAGACGCTGGGCCTCGTAGGCGAGAGTGGCTGCGGCAAGAGCGTGTCGGCGCTGTCCATCATGCGGTTGATACCGGATCCGCCCGGGCGGATCGTCGGCGGGCAGGTGCTGTTCAACGGGGTCGACCTGCTGCAGCTGTCGGAAGCCGAGATGCGCGAAGTCCGTGGCAGCGACATCGCCATGATCTTCCAGGAGCCGATGACCTCGCTGAATCCGGTGCTGACGATCGAGCGGCAGTTGACGGAGCCGCTCGAGCTGCACATGAAGATGACGCGGCGGCAGGCAACGGCGAGGGCGATGGAGTTGCTGGAGCTGGTCGGCATCCCGGACCCGGAGACCCGGCTGAACGGGTATCCGCACCAGATGTCGGGTGGGCAGCGCCAGCGAGTGATGATTGCGATGGCGCTCAGCTGCAACCCGAAGATCCTGATCGCTGATGAAGCCACGACAGCGCTGGACGTGACCATTCAGGCGCAGATCCTCGAGCTGATGAAGGACCTGACGGTCAGGTTCGAGACTTCGCTGATCATCATCACGCACAACCTGGGTGTGGTGGCGCGGTACGCCGATCGCGTCAACGTGATGTATGCCGGAAAGATCCGTGAGAGCGGGCACGCCGAGGATATCTACGGGACCCCGAAACACCCGTACACGGTTGGCCTGTTGCAATCGGTCCCTCGGTTGGATGTGGCGACGACGGCGAGGCTGGCCCCGATTCGAGGGGAGATCCCCAGCCTGATGGACCTGCCTGCCGGGTGCGCGTTCCGGGACCGCTGCGACTGGGCGGTCGACCGGTGCGCGGTCGACGACCCGTCGCTGCTGGACGTGGTGGCCGTCGCGGCCGGTGCCCAGAGCAGGAGGCACACGACCGCCTGCTGGGAGCACACCCGGGTCACCCTGAAGAAGCGCACAGACGTAACGTGAGAGTGCCCGGGCGTGTCGCGTTCGGCGGCGAATGCCGGAGGTGCGACGTCGCGGGTGATGTCCAATAGCGGGACGCTAGTGGCAGCAGCACCCCCCGCACATACGGCTGCCTCGACCCCTCTTCTCGAGGTGACCGGCCTCAAGGTCCACTTCCCGGTGACCCGCGGGTTCATCATCCGCAAGACGGTAGGCGTCGTGAAAGCGGTCGACGGCATCAGCTTTTCCGTGCGGCCGGGCGAGACACTCGGGCTCGTCGGCGAGAGCGGCTCGGGCAAGACCACGACCGGCCGGGCGGTGATGATGCTGAACCGCCCGACCGCAGGTTCGATCCGCTTCGAAGGCAAGGAACTGACGACCCTCGGAGCGGGCGAGATGAGGCGCGTGCGCCGGAGGATGGGGATCGTCTTCCAGGACCCGCAGGGCTCGCTCAACCCGCGGATGACAGCGGGCAATATCGTCGGCGAGCCGTTGATCGTCCACGGCCTGTATGAGAACCGCGCCGACTACCGTGCGCAGGTTGCCGAGCTACTGCACACGGTCGGCCTGAACCCGGCGATGGCGAGCCGGTACCCGCACGAGTTCTCGGGCGGGCAGCGTCAACGCCTCGGGGTAGCCAGAGCCCTGGCAGCCCGGCCCAGCCTGATCGTGCTTGACGAGCCGGTCTCTGCGCTCGACGTCTCCATCCAGGCGCAAGTGATCAACCTGCTGACCGACCTCCAAGAGAAGTTCAACCTCGCCTACATTTTCATCGCCCACGACCTGTCGGTCGTCCGGCACATCTCGGACCGGGTCGCGGTGATGTACCTGGGCAAGATCGTGGAGCTGGCCCCGGCGAAGGACCTCTACTCGGGCCCGTTGCACCCGTACACGCGTGCGCTGCTATCGGCTGTGCCCACCCCCGATCCAGTGCTCGAGCGCAGGCGAGAGCGAATCGTCCTCAAGGGCGACATCCCGAGCCCGCTGAACCCACCATCGGGATGCGTGTTCCACACACGGTGTCCGGCCGCGATCGACGAGTGCTCGAAGATGGTGCCCGAACTCCGGGAGCTTGCGCCCGGTCACACGGCGGCGTGCATCCTGGCGCCCGGATACGGCGGACGGACTTAGCCTGCGGGAACCGTGTCGGACCGCGTAAAGCGTCCGGCGGCGGACCGGTTCGGGCGGTTCAGTGTTCCGTTAGCAGGGAGTGAGGTGCCGAGGGCGGGAATCGAACCCACACTCCCTGTTAGGGGAAGCGGATTTTAAGTCCGCCGCGTATGCCAGTTTCGCCACCTCGGCACGACGCATCGATTATAGGAAGGAGGGGGTGGAGGCGACGGGCGGATTCGAACCGCCGAATCGGGGTTTTGCAGACCCCTGCCTTAGACCACTTGGCTACGTCGCCTCGCCGGTCGCCGGGTCATGACGCCAGGCATAAGGCCTGTGGACCAACCTGGCTCCCGGTTACGGTCGTTTGGTGCCGAGGGCGAGACTCGAACTCGCACGCCCTTGCGGGCACAGCGCCCTCAACGCTGCTTGTCTACCATTTCAACACCTCGGCAGCCATGGAGGTGGCAGGAGCGAGAGGACTCGAACCCCCGACCTGCGGTTTTGGAGACCGCTGCTCTACCAGCTGAGCTACGCTCCTGCGACTGGTTGGTTGCCGCATCTGGCGTCCCGTCTGTGCGGACCGGAGCCGACAGATATGGCTACCAGGCCCAATCATACCGCAGCAACCGGATCGTCGATGACAGGCCGAACCGCGTCACGGACTGGCCGGACCGCGTGACGCCCCGAGCGGCCCAGGCAGCTAGATCGCGGCGTCGCCTCGCTCACCGCTGCTTACGCGGACGGCTTCCTGCACGCCAGACACGAAGATCTTGCCGTCGCCGACCGCGCCCTGAGAGTTCGTCCGGGCGGCGCCGACCACGGCCCCGATCACCTTCTCGACGTCGCCATCGGCCACCACGATCTCGATCTTCGCCTTCGGCAGCAGGTTGATCTGCGTGGTCTCTACGCCTCGTCCGGTGTGCACGGTGACGCCCTTTTGCCGCCCTCGACCGGTTACCTGGGTCACGTTCAGGCCAACCACCCCGACCTTCTCCAGGGCGTCGACGACTGACTGCACGCGCTCGGGACGGACTATGGCCTCGACCTTCTTCATCAGTCTCTCCTAGTGCCAGCGGTCGGGTGGTAGGCGCTTCGGGGGGACGTCACTCGGAATACCCGCGTTCGCCATGGAGGGCGAAGTCCAACCCGGCATCCTCGTCCTTGTCGTTGACGCGTAACCCGAGCCCCGGTATCACGTCGAGCAGCTTCAGGATAGCGAACGACACGACGAACGAATATCCAAAGGTAGCGACGACTCCCCTCAGTTGTGCCCACATCTGGCCAGGGTGGCCGTCGATGGCGCCGACACCCGCAGGCGGTGTCAGACCGCTGAATGCGACCGCTGCGAAGACACCTGTGGCGAGGGCGCCGAACACACCTCCCACACCATGAACCGCGAACACGTCGAGCGCGTCGTCGACTTTGGTGCGTGCGCGGATCTGGACCGCCACATAGCAAAGCGAGCCCGCTCCGAATCCGATCGCGAGCGCGCCAAGGGGGCCTACGTAGCCCGACGCCGGCGTGATGGCTACAAGGCCAGCGACCGCACCGGAGGCAGCGCCAACGGCGCCCGGCTTCTTCGTGTGAATCCACGAGATGAGGGCCCACACGAGCGCCGCGGTCGCCGCGGCCGTGTTCGTGACCAGGAACGCGTTCAGGGCCTGGTAGTTGGCGTTCAGCGCGCTCCCGGCGTTGAAACCGAACCAACCGAACCAGAGGATGCTGGCCCCCAGGACCACATACGGAACGTTGTGAGGCACCACCCCGCGGTCGACCCCGCGGCGCTTGCCCACGAGCCAGGCGGCGGCAACTGCTGCGACGCCGGCGTTGATGTGGACCACGGTCCCGCCCGCGAAGTCGAGCGCTCCGATACCGAAGAGCCAGCCGTTGCCCGACCAGACCCAGTGAGCTATCGGCGCGTAGACAAAGGACACCCACAGGACCAGGAAGACCAGATACGTGCTGAACTTGAAGCGCTCTGCGAATGCGCCCGTGATCAGGGCCGGGGTGATGATGGCGAACATGAGCTGGAAGATGGCGTAGGCCACGTGAGGTATTGGAGCGACAACACCCGCAATGTCGTACGCGGCCCCGTCAACGTTGCGGAACCCGGCAAACGAAAAGTCCCCGATGAACTCGTTGCAGGGAGCGAACGCCAGGCTGTAGCCCCAGAGCACCCAGACGACGCTGATGACGGCCATCGCCATGAAGCTGTGCATGATGGTGCTGAGAACGTTCTTGCCCCGGACGAGCCCTCCGTAGAAGAAGGCGAGCCCCGGGGTCATGAAAAGGACGAGCGCCGAGGCGGTGAGCACCCACGCGGTTGCACCGGCGTCGATAGGCATTACGGTTTCCCCTCACACAAGCTCAGGCGGGCCGAACCCGACTGCGCTGAGAGCCTAGGGGAAGTGTGTTTCGACGGTGTTACGTGCGGGTGAACTTACGGTTACGAGCGATCCCGGCCCGCTACCGCACGCTCAGGCTCGATCGTCTGCATGCGCTCGCCAGTGTTCAGTCCTTCTGGTAGCGCTCGGACTCGTAGTTCGCCGTCATGTCCATGCGCTTCGCGGCGGCTCTCAGCATCTGATATCTGACTGCCTTCGGATCCCAGTGGTTGAGACCGGCGGCCACCAGGTACAGCAGGAACTGGTTGAGGCTGACCCCTTCGATCTCGGCACGGGCCGTCAGATCCCGGTGAAGCGTTATCGGCATCCTGAATACGAACCGCGCGACAAAGGCGGGGCGCCTCCGACGCGTGATCTCCTGTGTTCCGTGCCCGTTCTCTTGCATGCCGCAGATGATCCGACGGGCGCTCGCGGACTCCAAGGGCCCGGCGGCGGAGAGCGACCGGCGACGGAGAGCGACCGGCGACGGAGAGCGACCGGCGACGGATCAATGACGAGGGTGTCGATTGGTACGAGAATGCCGCTTGGATGGTGGCGGGCTCGGACGGGCCTCGGCGGGAGGGGTATCGCCTTCGAGGCTCCCCCGCCGTTTGATATCACGGGCAATGTCAAATGGGCGTTCTGATATCACCGGCGACATCAGTTGTCGGGGGACCGAAACACCGACTACCACGCTTGGACCGGCGGCGGATTCCGCGGCGGACAAGTAGCGTCGCAATCGGCAGGACCGGCAGAGCTAGAAGGCCGAACGCGGAAGCCTCTAAGGGCGGCGGTTCGCCAGCGGACGAGTCCAAGGGGGACGGCCCGGCGGAGTGCGAACCCGCGGGCGACGTTGCGCCGGCCCGGACGAAGGCGGCCGAGCACCCACCGCCGCCGTTGGCCCTCGGGGTGGGCGTGGACGTCGGCTGGGCCGCGCCGTCCGGGCCACCTGCAGCAGCCCCCGGCGTGGTGGACTTCGGAGCGCTGGCCGTGGGGGTGGCCACGACCGTGGCCTCCAGCGTGAACGGCGTCAGCTGGACCTGTGGCTCCGGGGTCGGCAGGGAGGCCGCGGCAGGCGGTTCGTATGGCTTTGCGCCAAGGAAGAGCCGCCACTGACGGTCGAGCTCCTGGGGATCGAACCCGTATACACGCCTCATCGCCTCGACGAATTGGGTACCGCGGTTGAATTCGGAAAGCAGGTCGGCCACCTTCCGCTTGCCGTAGCGATCGATCATGAACTCGAGAATGCTGCGGGCCTCGCCATAGGCGACGATCGTCAGGTTCGGGTCGGCCGGGAAGTTGTCCAGGTGAACGATCGGAACCAGCCGGTTGGTGTCAACCGCCCACTCGAGGAAACGGACGTATGAGAGGCCGGGATCGAGGTTGCCGTACTCTGCCAGCCCTTCGTTGAGCCAGACCGGCACGCCAGATACCGCCCGCTCGGTCGCCCTGCCTACGAGGATGTGAGTCACCTCATGGGAGATCACGCCGCCTGCGCGGTCAGCTCCGCCCTGGACGATCACGAGATTGTGCTGCGCGAACGCCTGTCCTTCAGTCACGAGCTGGCGGGCCGACGTCAGGCTGCGGATCGACACGGCGCCGATCATTTCGGCGTCGTTGTTGTACATGACGATTCGAAGGGGGCGATCGGTGTTTGCCCCTGTGATGGAGCCCATGTTGGTGAACGTCTCGAGCGTCCAGTCGGCGATGGACTCGGCGCGCTTCTGTACGGGTCCGTGATAGAAGACCGTGATCGGCCCCTTCGTGAACGGTTCCCACTTGAAGCGGCTATCGTGTGCGACCAGGGTCGCCGGCTTCGTCTCCTCGGTCTTGCCGTCCTATA
>Ga0233424_10000851_pt1 | contig 32519 bp, 31 predicted proteins | sample Watercolumn_Towu_FD_181011 | JGI IMG/M metagenome (GOLD analysis project Ga0233424, IMG submission 181011) | Freshwater microbial communities from Lake Towuti, South Sulawesi, Indonesia - Watercolumn_Towuti2014_125_MG | ecosystem: Environmental > Aquatic > Freshwater > Lake | place: Indonesia... | reverse complement strand
CGAGCATCTCGAAAAAGACGAGGTGTCGCTTGGTGCGCCCGACGTCGTCGAGGTCGTTGTGCTTGCCGCCGGCGCGCACGCACTTCTGCACGCTGACCGCGCGGTCGTACGGAGCAGATTCTTCGCCGACGAAGTACGGCTTGAACGGCACCATGCCCGCCACCGTGAACATGATCGACGGGTCGAACGGGATGAGGCTCGCCGACGGCACCACCGAGTGTTGGCGATCGGCGAAGAACCCGACGAAGGCTTGTCGCAGGCCGTCGGCCGTCGTGATGTCGGCGCGCGCCATGCGGCTATTCGAAGAGGTCGTCGCTCGTCGAGTCGCGCTTGCCGCCCGTCGCACCGCCGACCGTGTCAGAAACCTTGTCTTTCACGGCAGTCACGCGGTCGACTAAAGAGTCGATGAACTGGTCGACCGATTCTTTCGTGGCGACTTGGTCGGCCTGGCGGCGCAACCACCCATAGCCAAAGAGCGCAGCGAGCGCGCCGAGCGCGAACCAGAACAGGCGACGGAACATGACGACCTCAATCGTACCGTCGCTGCGGGATGATCGAGCCGTGCTGCGAGTTGCCGTCGCGCAGATGCTCGGGAACTTCGATCGACGCGCCGCCAAGGAGCGACTCGCGGGCCGATTCGATGGCGTCGGTGACCGCGCGACTCTTCGGCGCGCTCGCGAGATGCATGACCGCGTGCGCCAAGTTGTAGCGCGCCTCGGGAAGACCGACGTGCTCGACGGCCTGCGCCGCCGCGACCGCGACGACGAGCGACTGCGCATCGGCGAGCCCGACGTCTTCGCTGGCGAACACGATGAGTCGCCGCGCGATGAAGCGCGGGGCGTCGCCGGCTTCGATCATTCGCGCCAGCCAGAAAAGCGCCGACCTCTCGTCGGATGCACGCATGCTCTTGATGAGCGCCGACACCACGTCGTAATGGTCGTTGCGTCCGTAGCGCAAGGCACTCGTCGACAACGCCGCCTCGGCGTGCTCGACGAGCACGTGCTTGCGCGGCGCGAGAGCGATGGCGACCTCCAACGACGTGAGCGCCTGGCGGCCGTCTCCCCCGCAGCGCTCGACGATGAGGTCGCGAGCGTCGGCATCGAGCGTCGACTGCTCGACTGCGGCACCGCGCTCGAGCAGTCGGGCAATGTCGTCGGGCGACAGCGGCTCCAGGCGCAGCAATGTGGAGCGGCTGCGCAACGGTGCGTTCACCTCGAAGAACGGGTTCTCGGTCGTCGCGCCGATGAGCGTGATGAGCCCGGCCTCGACCGCGGGCAGCAGCGAATCTTGTTGCGCGGCGTTGAACCGGTGAAACTCGTCGACGAACACGATCGTGCGTCGCTGGTGCTCGCCGAGGCGTCGTCGCGCGTCGTCGATGACCTCGCGCACTTCTTTGACTCCCGCGGTCACCGCCGACAGCCGCACGAATTCGCGCTTGGTGACCGTCGCGATGACTTCGGCGATCGTCGTCTTGCCGGTTCCGGGCGGCCCCCACAAGATGATCGATCCGAGACGGTCGGCTTCGATCAGCTTCCGCAACGGTCCGCTCGCGCCCAAGAGATGCCGCTGTCCGACAATGTCGTCGATGCTGCGCGGTCGGAGTCGCGCCGCGAGCGGTGCCTGGTTGCGCAACGAATCGAGCGCCGCGCGTGCAAAGAGGTCGTCGTCGGGTTCGGTCATGATCGGCGCAGCGCCAATCAGCCGGCCGGCTTGGGCAGCGTGCGCAGGCCGAGTTCGCCGAGTTGCGCTGCTTCGACGGGGCCGGGTGCGTTGGTCATCGGGTCGAGCCCCGACTGCGTCTTGGGGAACGCGATCACCTCGCGGATGTTTTCTTCGCCGGCGAGAATCGCGACGAGTCGGTCGACGCCGAAGGCGAATCCGCCGTGCGGCGGGGCGCCGTATTTGAAGGGCTGCAGGAAGAACCCGAACTTGCGGTCGGCCGTGTCGTCGTCGATGCCGAGCAACTGGAAGACGCGCCGCTGCAGGTCGGGCTCGTGGATTCGCACCGAGCCAGAGCCGAGTTCCCATCCATTCAAGACGAGGTCGTAGGCCAGCGCGCGCACGGTGAGCGGGTCGGTCTCCAACTTCGCCAAGTCGTCGGGATGCGGGTGACAGAACGGGTGGTGCCCGGGCTGTGGTTTCTTCGTCGTCGGATTGACGCCGACGAACATCGGAAAGTCGACGACCCACACGTATCGATACGGACCCTCGTGCACCGGCGGTCGCGCGATGTCGTTGCGCAACTGCCCGAGCACGGTGCAGGCAGTCGACCACTCGTCGGCGACGAGCAGCAGCAAGTCGCCGGCGCTCGCACCCAGCGCCGACACGAGCGCAGACTTTTCGGAGTCCGAGAGGAACTTCGCCACCGGCGAGTCGAGCGCGCCGGCATCGCCGACCTTCATCCACACGAGACCCTTGGCGCCGAGTTGCTTGGCGCGGTCGGTGAGCTGGTCGAGCTTGTTGCGGCCCATAGCGGCGGCTTCGGGGTGCGTGGCGGCAGCGACGCGCAGACCCTTGATGCACCCGGCGGCGGCGAACGCCTTGAACCCCGTGCCGGCGAACACCGCGGTGAGTTCGACGAGCTCCATTCCAAGACGCAGATCGGGCTTGTCGGAGCCGAAACGGTTCATCGCGTCGTGCCACGTCATGCGCTCGATCGCCGGAGGAGTCGCGCCGGTTGCGGCGCGAGCGGCCGCCATGACTGCGCGCGAGATCGCGTCGATCACGTCGTCTTTGTCGACGAAGCTCATCTCGGCGTCGAGCTGCGTGAACTCGTACTGTCGGTCGGCGCGCAGGTCTTCGTCGCGCAAGCAGCGCGCGATCTGGTAGTAGCGGTCGAGGCCGGCGACCATCAGCAGCTGCTTCCACAACTGCGGCGACTGTGGCAGCGCGTAGAACGAGCCGGGCTCCTTGCGCGACGGCACCAGGAACTCTCGCGCGCCCTCGGGGGTGGAAGGCATGAGCAGCGGCGTCTCGACCTCGACGAAACCTTGCTCGTCCATCGCCGAACGAATCGCCGAGTTGACCGCGGCGCGCAGACGCAGGTTGCGCTGCATTCGCTCGCGGCGGATGTCGAGGTAGCGGAACTTGAGCCGGATGTTCTCGTCAACCTCGTCGGCGCGTTGGTCGATCGGGAACGGCGGCGGCTCGGCGGCGTTCAGAACGGTGAGCGTGCAATCGGTGAGCTCGACTTCGCCGGTCGAGAGATTCGTGTTCACGGTGCCGGACGGACGCGCGGTCACCGTGCCGACGATCTGCACCACCCACTCGCTTCGTGCGTCCGTGCCGTCGGCGATCACGCATTGCATGACGCCGGAGTAATCCCGCAAATCGAGGAACGCGAGCTTGTCGCCGTGCTCGCGGCGGCGCGCCACCCAACCGGCGAGTCGCACGGTGGTGCCGATGTGCGAGGCATTGAGTTCGCCGCAGGAATGCGTGCGTAGCGAGGTGGCGACGGTCATACGGATGATGGACGCAGCGCCCGACGCACGCTCGCGACGAGTTCGTCGCGCGGCACCGTCTGCTGAGAGCCGCCTTCCATCGTACGGATGACGGCAGTGTTCGCGGCGAGTTCGTCGTCGCCGATGATCACCGCGAGCCGCGCGCCCGAACGATCGGCGGACTTCATCTGCGCCTTCATGCGCCGGGCTTCGTAGGCGCGATCGGCTCCGACTCCTGCGGCGCGCAACGCAGCGCAAATCTCCGTAGCGGCGCCGCCGCCGGTGATGTCGACCACGAACACTTCGACGCGCGATGCGGGCGCGGCGAACACGCCCTCGGCGTCGCAGGCGAGCAACGTGCGGTCGAGCCCGAGGGCAAAGCCGATGCCGGGGGTCTCGGGGCCGCCGAGCGCGGCGACGAGGCCGTCGTAGCGTCCGCCTCCGCCGATCGCGGTGTGCGCCGCAGCAAGCGAAGTGGAGATGAACTCAAAAGTCGTGCGTCGGTAATAGTCGAGCCCGCGCACGAGCCTGTCGTCGATGACGAAGTCGATGCCCGCGTCCCGCAACGCCGACTGCACTTGCGCGAAGTGTTGCGCGGCAGAGTCGCTCAGGTGGTCGGCCATTTTCGGTGCTGCCGCGATGAGCGGCGCGTCTTGTTCGCGCTTGGAGTCGAGCACGCGCAGCGGATTGCGCTCGAGCGTGGCCTGGCTCTCGGCCGACAGCGCGCCCAAGTTCGCCGCGAAGTGCGCGCGCAGCGCAGCGGAGTAACGATCGCGATCACCCGAGTCGCCCAACGAGTTGATTGCCAGACGCACCTGTCGCAAACCGAGCCGCGCATAGAATTCCATCGCGAGCGCGATGACTTCGGCGTCGAGTTGCGGGTCGTCCACGCCGAGGGCCTCGATGCCCACTTGGTCGAACTGCCGGTAGCGGCCTTGCTGGGGTTTTTCGTAGCGGAAGTTCGGGCCGGCGTACCACACCTTCCACGGCGTGACCGGCCGGTGCTCGACGAACGCGCGGCACACGCTGGCGGTCTGCTCGGGGCGCAGCGCGACTCGGCGGCCGCCTTTGTCTTCGAAGTCGTACATCTCTTTGGTGACGATCTCGGTGGTCTCGCCGACCCGCAGGAAAACGCCGAGATCTTCGAACATCGGCGGGATGATGTGGCCGTAACCCGCCGTCTCGACCACGTCGGCAAACACCTGTTGGAAGGCTCGCCACCGCCCCGAGTCGGGCGGGAGGATGTCGCGTGTGCCCGGGCTAGTGGCGAACGACGGCACGCAGCAAGGCTAATTCGCTGACGGATGCGTGTTGGCGATGTGGTCGTCGCTCGCGTCGGCTTTGCCCGGCACGAGACGGTGCGCATCGTAGACGCCGTCGATGTTCTTGATCACCTTCAACATCGACGCAAGGTGCCCCGGGTCGGAGAACTCGAACTCGAACCTCATGCGCGCCACGCGGTCGCTGCCGGTGTGCGTGGTGCACGACACGATGTTCACTTTTTGATCCGACAGCGCGTTCGCGACGTCGCGCAACAACCGCGTGCGGTCGAGCGCGACCACTTCCACGGCGGCAACGAACGTGTCGTCGGCATCAAAACCGGCCCACTCCACGTCGATGACGCGCGCCGACTGTTCGGATGTGAGCGACAACGCGTTCGCACAATCCACGCGATGCACGGTGACTCCGCGACCTCGCGTGACGAAGCCCATGATCCCGTCGCCCGGCACCGGCGTGCAGCACTTGGAAAGCCGCACGAGCATGTCGTCGTGACCCTCGACGTACACGGCGTTCTTTGACTTCGCGACGCCGGAGCGGCGGCTGAGCGTGGGGAGCGCGGGCACTTCGGGCTCGGCGTCGGGCGCGCGCAGCGCCTCGACGAGCCGCGCAACCATCGGCCGACACGCCACTTTCTTCTGCCCGATTGCTGCGAGCAGGCCGTTCAAGTCGGCGAAGCCGCTCGCCTCGATTTCCTTCGCGAGTTCGGGCGAGCCTTCGACGCGGCGCATCGGGAGCCCGGCGCGCCGGAGTTCTTCGACGAACTCGTCGTGGCCTTCGTCGACGAAGTCTTCAAGCCGTTCGCGAGTCCACCATTGCTTGATCTTGTTCCTGGCTTTCGTCGATGCGACGAAATCGAGCCAGCCCTGCGACGGCCCGCTGCCCTCGGCCTTCGAGGTGAGCACCTCGCAGGTGTCGCCCGAGGCGAGTTGATGGTCGAGCGCGACGAGCCTGCCGTTCACGCGCGCCCCGACGCACGAGTGTCCGATCTCGGTGTGCACGGCGTACGCGAAGTCGACGGGCGTCGACTTGAGCGGCAGCGACACCACGCGGCCCTTGGGCGTGAAGACGAACACTTCGTCTTGCTCCAGGTCGGTCTTCAACCCCTCCAAGAACTGCCGCGGGTCAGACACCTCGCCTTGCCAGTCGACGATGCGATTCAGCCACTCGACTTCCTGCGGGGTCGCTGCGTCTTTGTATGCCCAGTGCGAGGCGACTCCCCACTCGGCGCGCTGGTGCATGTCGCGCGTACGAATCTGCACCTCGATGGTCTTGCCGTCGGGGCCGACGACCGTGGTGTGCAACGACTGATACAGGTTGAACTTCGGCATCGCGATGTAGTCCTTGAAGCGTCCGACGACCGGCTTCCAGTGGCCGTGGATGACGCCGAGCGCGCCGTAACAGTCGCGCACATTGTCGACTACGATGCGGATCGCCATGAGGTCGTAGATGTCGTCGAACTCGCGACCCTTCTGCACCATCTTTTCGTAGATGCTCCACAGGTGCTTGCCGCGCGAGGTGAGCTCGGCCTTGATCTTCACGCCGTCGAGCAGCTTCTCCACCTGGCCGAGCACGCGCGCGAGGTACACGTTGCGCTCAGGCGCACGGGTGGAGACGAGGTGCTCGACCTCGGAGTAGCGCTTCGGATACAGCGCCGCAAACGACAGGTCTTCGAGCTGCTGCTTGATCTCTTGCATGCCGAGGCGGTGCGCAAGCGGTGCATAAATGTCCATCGTCTCTTGCGCGACACGCTGCTGCTTTTCCGTCGTGCTCGACGCGAGGGTGCGCATGTTGTGCAGCCGGTCAGCCAACTTGATGATGAGCACTCGCAGATCGCGGGCCATGGCCACGAGCATCTTGCGCATCGTCGCTGCTTGCTGGGCCTCTTGCGAGTCGAATTGCAGGCGGTCGAGCTTGGTGACACCGTCCACGATGCTCGCGACTTCGTCGCCGAAAGCCTGCGTGATGTCGGCGAGCGTGAGGTCGGTGTCTTCCACCGCGTCGTGCAACAGCGCCGCGATGATCGACGCCTCATCAAGACCGATGTCGGCGATCACGCCGGCCACCGCCACGGGATGCGTGATGTAGGCCTCGCCGGTGGTGCGTGTCTGGTGGCGGTGGGCCTCGCGCGCCGTGTCGTAGGCGCGGTTGATGTTGACGACCGACCCTTTCGGGTGGCGGCGCTTGTAGGCGGCGAGGAGAGGCGACAATTCGTGTGCCGACGGCGCCTGCTGGCGACGCCACGGAAGCACTCGGGATGCGGTTGCCATAAAGGAAGTCTATGAACGCTCGCGGAGCGAGTCGACGACGATTGCTTTAGCGGCGGCGGCGCTTGCGCGGCCTCGGCGGGTGCGTGAGCACCGTGCTCGAGGTGTTCCTGCGCACCGACGCCTCACGGTCGGTCGCGTCGACGGCGGCGGCCTTGCTCGCTGCGCGCACCGTCGAGTGCTCGAACAATGCCGCCATCTCCGCTCCCTGTGCCACTTGCCCGGCGACCGCGGCATATTTCGGCTCGCGATTCTTGAAAATCGCATAAAGCGGCGTGGCGATGAAGATCGACGAATAGGTGCCGGTCAACATGCCGACGAGGAGGGCGATGGCGAACTCTTGCAGGTTCGTCGCGCCGAGCACGAACGACCCGACGACGAGCAACGAAACAACCGGCAATGCCGACGACAACGTGGTGTTCAGCGAGCGCGCGAGCACTTGGTTGCTCGAGACGTTCACGATGTTGCCCATCGACATGCGCGAGGTGTTGAAGCGGTCGATGTTCTCGCGAACCTTGTCGAACACGACCACGGTGTCGTATAGCGAGTAGCCAAGGATCGTAAGGAAGGCGACCACGGTCGCCGGGGTGACTTCAAACCGGAACATGGCATAGATGCCCACCGAGATGAGCACGTCGTGCGCCATCGCGATGATGGCCGCAAGAGCCATCTTCCATTCGAAGCGCCAGGCGATGTACAGCGACACGAGCACGAAGAAGACGAGCAGCGCACGAATCGCCTTCACGGTGATGCTGCGACCCCACGACGAGCTCACGGCGGCCACGCTGACATCTTGCGACTCGAGACCGGCTTTCTCGGCGAGCGCCTCTTGCACCGTGGCGCGCACCTCGTCGGACTGGTCGCCGACTTGCACGCGGATGCGTTCGCCGTCGGCACTCTGCAGCGTCTGCAGCTTGGCATTCGCTGTCTCGACGCCGTTGGCTTCGAGCACCTCGCGCACGGCGTCTTGGTCGAGCGTCGCGGTCACGGGCGACTCCCACGCGACGCCGCCACGGAAGTCGATGCCGAGGTTCAGCCCGCCCAAGAGCAGCAACACGACGGTCGCGACGAGAAACACACCCGACACGGCGAGTGCCGGCTTGCGCTTGCCGTAGTAGTCGACGGTGGTTTCTCCGCGGTAGAGCCGCACGAGTCCTGCTGCAATGTTCATACCGAGACCTCCGCGAACTTGCTCATGCCGCAGCCACCGCGGACTTCGGTTTGATTCCGAGCATCGAGCGGTTCGCCATGAACTTGCTGCGCGCGAGCAGCAGCATCGCGGGCCGCGTGAAGAACCACACGATCGCGACGTCGGCGAGCGTGGCAAGACCGAGGAAGAACGCAAAGCCGCGCACCGAGCCCACCGTGAGCCACCACAACACTGCTGCCGCCAAGAACGACACGGTGTCGGCGGCGAGCACCGTGCGCCACGCGCCTTCGAAACTGCGCTGCGCCGAGTTGCGCAGCGTGCGGCCCGAGTGCAACTCGTCCTTCAGTCGCTCGAAGAACACGATGTACGAGTCGACCGCGATGCCGATCGACACGATGATTCCGGCGATGCCGGCCAGCGACAACGCGAGGCCGTTCGTCTTGGAGAGATACGTGATGATCGAGAACTGCAGCGCGATTGACACGCTGAGACCGAGGAAGACGACGACTGCCACGAGCCGGTAGTACGCGAGCATCAAGAGGAAGACGAGCCCGAGGCCGACGAGACCCGAGATGATCGCCGCCCGCAGCGAGTCGCTGCCGAGTGTCGGCGACACGGTCTGCACCTGCGACACCTCGAACTTCACGGGCACCGCGCCGAATTCAAGGATCTTGGCCAGGTCGCGGGCTTCTTGCTCGGTGAAGTCGCCGGTGATCTGCACTTCGCCGCCGGTGAACACGGCTTCTTGCACCACGGGCGCCGAGATCACTTCGCCGTCGAGCACGATCGCCACTTGAGCGGTCGGGCAGGTCGCGTCGCGCGAGAAGCATCGCGAGGTGAGCGAGTTCCAGATGTCTTCGCCGGCCGCACCGCCGCGCAGCTGCACGACGACCGACCAGTTCGAGCCTTGGATGTTCGCCGACGCGTTGTTTTCAAACACCAATCCGGTCGCGGCGACGGGGCCGACGAGGTAGGCAAAGCCATCTTTGCCGAGCAACACTTCCGAGCCGGCGGGAGGCGTGGCGGTCGTGCCCTCGGGTGTGGCGGTGGTCGTGGCGATCGGCGCGACTTCTTCGCCGGGCACGGTGGTTTCCGACGGCACGGTCGTCTCAGAGGGCAACGTCGTTTCGCTCGGCACGGTGGTCTCTGCTGGCACCGTCGTGTCGGTCATCGGACGCGCACCGCGCGACTCGCCCGGGCCGCCCTCGCTGGGCACCGAAGTTTCGCTCGGCACGGTCGTTTCACTGGGCACCGAAGTTTCGCTCGGCACGGTCGTTTCACTGGGCACGGTCGTCTCACTCGGAATCGTCGTCTCGCTCGACTCGCTGGTGTCCCCCGTCGCCCCAGTGTCGAGCGACCCCGACTGCAACACCGGCCGCAGTTGCAAGTCACCCGTTCGCCCGACGATGTCGAGCGCGCGCTGCTGGTCTTTCACGCCCGGCAGGTTGACGACCACGGTGTCGCCCTGGCGGATGATCTCGGGTTCAGCGACACCGATCGAGTCGACGCGTGCGCGAATGATCTCCACTGCCACATCCAGCGCGGCGGCATCGTATTCACCCGACGGTTGCAGCGTGACCGATGCGCCGCCTTGCAGGTCGAGGCCGAGCGACGGCGAGTTGCCGGTGCCGACGGTGACGCCGATTGCCGACGCGGCAGCGACGACGATGAAAACGAGCGGCGCGAGCAGGCGACGGTTCATGCGCTCTCTCTCATCCGCTTTCTCTCATCCGGGCGTGTGACGCGGCGTGCGACGCGCGGCTATTGCTTGTCTTTCGCGTCGCTCGCATCGCCAGACTTGCCGAACCGCTTCGCCTTCTTCTCGGGCTTGGGCACCGCGATCGGCGAGCCGTCCATGTTGACGCGGCTTCCGACCTGGCCCTTCATCACCTGCACCTGCACACCGTCGGCGATCTCCACCCACAGATAGCGGTCTTCGATGCCGGTGACCACCCCGATGATGCCGTTGTTGAGCAGCACCGAGTCGTTGACCTTGACGGCCGACTGCAGCGCGGCGGCTTCTTTCTGGCGCTTGCGCTGCGGGCGCAGAAGCAAGAAATACATCACCACGAAGATGAGGATGAGCGGGAGCAGCGAAAAAAGGCCGCCGCCCGACGATTGCGTGGCTTCTTCGGCGGCAAGAACGAGGCTGAACATGGCGATTTACGCTACCGCACCACACGAACCGGCCGCGACGCGCGCGTCAGGCCCACACTTCAAGCACGCTCGCACGCAGCCGCGCGAACGTGCCCCCGATGATCGCGCTGCGCGCCGCGGCCATGAGCGAGAGCGTCCACGCGATGTTGTGCAACGACACGAGCCTCGACGCGGTCGGCTCGCCGACTTGAAACAAGTGCCGCAAATACCCGAGCGTGTGACGTTGGCACACGTCGCAACCGCACTCAGGGTCAATCGGGTCGTTGCTATCGGCGAACTCGGCGCGCGTCACGTTCAGCCGTCCGCGAGAGGTGAGTGCCGTGCCGTGCCGACCGAGCCGCGTCTGCAGCACGCAGTCGAACTGGTCGACGCCGAGCGCGATTGCCTCGATCATCGACGCAGGATCGCCGACTCCCATCAAGTATCGCGGCTGGTCGCTCGGCAGTTCGGCGAGCGCCGCCGCGAGCGCCGGCAACATCTGTTCGCGTGTCTCGCCCACCGACAATCCGCCGATTCCGTAACCGTCGAAGTTCAGCGCGGTGATTTGCTTGGCGCTTTCGCGGCGCATCGACTCGCTGATGCCGCCCTGCACGATGCCAAAGAGCGACTGGTCGGTGCGCCGATGCGCGTCTCTCGCGCGCGCCGCCCACAACGCCGTGCGCCGCATCGCCTCGCGCACCACGTCGTCGCCCGACGGCAGCCGCGGGCACACGTCGAGCGCCATCTGGACGTCGGCCCCGAGCTTCTCTTGCGTGGCGACCGCACTCTCGGGCGTGAGGAGGTGCTTTGACCCGTCGTAGGTGCTGGTGAACGTGACGCCGTCGTCGTCGACATCGGGCTCGAGCGAGAACACCTGGTAGCCGCCCGAATCGGTGAGCGTGAGACCCTTCCATCCGGCGAACGCCGCGACGCCGCCGAACTTCGCCACGGTGTCGGCACCCGGGCGCAGCATCATGTGGTAGGTGTTCGCGAGCACGATCTGTGCGCCGAGCTGCTCGTAGTCCGACGCGCTCAGGTACTTCACTGCCCCGCGCGTGCCGACCGGCATGAACGTGGGGGTCGTGTAGGTGCCGCGCGCCAGCGTGACGATGCCTGCCCGCGCCGCACCCTCGGTCGCGCTGATCGCCGCAGTCGCTCTGAACACTCTCGTCAGGCTACGAGTGCCGAGGGTCAGCGCAGCGAGCGGTCGAGCAGCATCGCGTCGCCGAACGACAAGAAGCGATACTCGTTGCGCGCCGCGTGGCCATAGAGGTCGCGCCAGCGCTCGCCGACGAAAGCGCTGATCATCAAGAGCAACGTGGTGCGCGGCATGTGGAAATTCGTGAGCAGCACATCGACATGGCGAAACTCGAATCCTGGGGTGATGAAGAGATCGGTGCGACCCGAGGTCTTGCCCGTCGCCGCGACCGACTCCAGCGCGCGCGTGGCGGTGGTGCCCACGGCCACGACACGCCGCGCCGCCTCGACGGCGGCCAGCGTCTCGGCCGGCACGCAGTATGACTCGGTGTGGATCACGTGGTCGCGCGGATCGTCGACGGTCACGGGCGCGAACGTGTCGAGCCCGACCACGAGTTCCACCGACACCACCGCGATGCCCATCGAGCAGATCTGCGCCAGCAACTCCGGCGTGAAGTGCAGCCCGGCCGTTGGCGCCGCCGCAGACTTTGCATCGCGCGCATAGACGGTTTGATAACGGCTCTGGTCGCCGAGTCGTTGCGTGATGTAGGGCGGTAGCGGCATCTCGCCGAGCCGGTCGATGAGTCGCTTGGGGTCGGGGTGCACGAACTCGATGCGGAACGTGTCGCCCTTCTCGCCGCGGCCGTGCACCACCACGACCGGGGCGCCGTTGTCGCCAAGCAGCGTCTCGGCTGGCTTCATCTTGCGACCTGGCCGCACCAGTGCCTCCCACGTTCGATGAGTTTCGTCGAGCGGTTCGAGCAGCAGTACCTCCACTGCCCCGCCGCTCGCACGCGCGAGGTGCAGCCGCGCCGGCACCACCTTGGTGTCGTTCACGACGAGCACGTCGCCGTCGCACAAGAACTGCGGCAGGTCGCGCACGGCCGCGTCGCGCGGCACCGAAGAGCCCTGGTCGACGAGCAGTCGCGCCGAGTCGCGCGGCTCGAGCGGAACCTGCGCGATCAGGCGATCAGGAAGTTGGTAGTCGATGTCGGAGAGCCGCACGCGGGTGCGACGCTACGGCACGCGGACTCAGGATTAGTTAGTCAGGCGCCGAACCACGAGTGCATTCGCAACTTGACGCCAATCCACACGCTCGCAACGAGGACGATGAGGAACACAAAACCAGACACTGCGAACGCTTGCGTACCTGAGAGCAGTACGCCGACGGTGCAACCGAGGGCGGTGAGCGAGCCCCAACCGAGGAGCACGCCACCCAACAGTGCGGTGACCGCGTTGCCGACCGTAGGGACTTGCAACTTGAAGTGACCGCCGCCGACTGCGGCTGCGAACGAGGCAACGACGAAACCGATGACCAACCAGCCGTTGTTCGTGATTGCGCTCGACACAATTGCGACGCAGCCGCGCATCATGTCGATTCCGTGCAGCACCTCGGGCAAGGCTCCGCGCGCGTCGAGGTAGCTGCGCGAAATGGTGCTCAGTTGTGACGTGACGCCGAGCGGGGTCGTGCGTTGATAGGCGAAAATCCCGATCACTCCCACGATCGCCCCGGTGACCACCGGCGACCAGCGTCGCTCCAGCAGCAACTCCCGCAACTCCGTGCTTGAACCACGACGAAGGTGCGTGGCGGACGGCGGGGCGGGCTCGCGATCGACGCGCACGAGCCAGAGGGCGATTGCCGCGGCGAGAACGACCAGCACGACGAGCGAACCTGCGTAACCCAGCCAGCGCGGAAGCCACAACACCGGGCTTTCGCTCACCTGTGCGAGGTACAACGAGTTCCAGGTGAAAAACCCGAGACCGAATCCACAGAGTGCACCGAGCAGCGCAGGAATCGCGCGCAGGTAGCCCTGACCGATGCGGTAGAGGTGACCGCTGATGCACGCACCCGACAACACCATGCCGAGCCCGAACGCCGCTGCGCCGAGCACGAGCGGCAGGCTGACGGGCGCGATGTGCGCACCTGGCGGCAAGCCTTCTCCCTTCGGATTGGGCAGATACAAACCGAAGGTGAGCGCGTAGCCGACCGCCCCGACGGCGACGGCCGTGACGATCGCGAGAAGCGGTCGTGTTGCGCGCCGTTCGATGGCATCACGAAACAGGCAGAAAAAACAGAACCGGCCGCGCTCGAAAGCAAAGCCCAGCGCCGCCCCGAGGAGCAGCGAAACCGGGCGGCCTGGGTCGGGCATCTCCCCCGCCGAGAGCCAGAACGCAGCGCCGACGAGAGCCGCGAGCAACAGCGCCATAACGCACGCCTGACGCAACTGCGACGAACGGTCAACGGCGCCAGGAGCTGTCATGTTATTGGGCTCGATTCTCACGGCATGCCACAACACCCATCGTCGCGACCGCCAAGGGAGGGCGGCGGTCGCGACGACGCGGTGCAGGCGATGCGATTTATCCCCGACCCCAGACGGTTCCGACCGGGTTGGCGATGGGCACGCCGACCGAATTGCCGTACTCGGTCCACGATCCGTCGTACAACTTCACGTCATAACCGAGGATCTCGGAGAGAACGAACCACGTGTGTGCGGCTCGCTCGCCGATGCGGCAGTAGACCGTGACTTTCTTCTTGCCGTCGATGCCTTGCGCGGCATAGATCGACTTCAGATCCGCGACGGGACGGAACGTGCCGTCAGGCGACACCGCAGTCGACCACGGGACGTTCTTGGCACCCGGAATGTGCCCGGCACGAATCGCCAGCTCCTGGAATCCGGCGGGCGCAAAGATTTTCCCGTTGAATTCGTCGGCGGAGCGGATGTCGACGAGCCTCGTCGTCTTGTCCTGCTTCTTCGCGATCTTCACCACATCGGGCAGGAAGGCTCGCAGATTCGAGTTGGCGACCGTCGCGACAAAATTGCCGGGTGACGGGGTCGGCACCACGGGCGTGAGCGCACGACCCTCTTTCACCCACTTGTCGCGGCCACCGTTGAGGATGCTCACGTTTTGGTGTCCGTAGGTGCGGAAGATCCACACGCCCCACGCAGCGAACCAGTTGCTCTTGTCGCCGTACAGCACTACTTGCGTGTCGTTGTTGATGCCGGCGGCGCGCACGGTCTTTTGGAACTGTTCGCGCGACACGATGTCGCGGTTCACCGGGTCGACGAACTCGGTGTGCCAGCGGAAGTTCACCGCATTCGCGATGTGACCCTTTTCGTAGACGCCCGGATCGGTGCTCACCTCGATGATGCGCACCTTCGCGTTGTCGATGTTCGCTTCCAGCCAATTGGCCTCGACGATGGTCGCGCGGCGGTCCTTGACGGTGGTCGGCGTCTTTGCGGCATGTGCAACCGACGGAACGACGAGTGCCGCCAACAACACGAGCAACCAGCGCATCTTTCGCGTGATGTCGAGATGTCGCTTCTGCTGATGGTTCACGGATGTCTCCTTGTTTTGGGGTGGGTGTTGATGTCTTGGTCTTCGTCCGGCTGAAATCTGACCAAACGAGTCGGGATTAGAGTAGGCCGCGCACGGCCGAAATGCAACTACTTTGGTCAACAATTCAAATAGCTCGTTATTACGGCTTAGAACAGTTCGGGCGAACGTTCGGGCGCAGTCAGCCCGAGGTGCTGGTACGCAGCGGGCATCGCGACGCGACCGCGCGGGGTGCGGGCGAGCAGACCTTCGCGGATGAGGAACGGCTCGTACACGTCTTCGATCGTCTCGGGTTGTTCGCTCACGGCGATGGCCAGCGTGGAAAGACCGACCGGCCCCCCGCCGAACCTCTCGCAGATCACGCGCAGCACCGAACGGTCGACCTTGTCGAGGCCGAGCGCATCGACGCCGAACGTTCGCAACGCCTCGTCGGCGACCGATGCGCTGATGCTGCCGCTGCCCTGCATCTGGGAATAGTCGCGCACCCGGCGCAGCAGCCTGTTGGCGATGCGCGGCGTGCCGCGCGACCGCGAGGCAATCTCGGCGGCCGCAGCGTCGTCGATCGTCACGCGCAGGATACCCGCGGCGCGTTGCACGATCTGGCGCAACTCGTCGACTTCGTAATACTCGAGCCGCGCAACGAGCCCGAAGCGGTCGCGCAACGGCCCGGTGATCATGCCGGTGCGCGTCGTGGCGCCGATCAGCGTAAAGCGCGGCAGCGTAAGGCGGATCGATGACGCAGCCGGACCCTTGCCGACGACGATGTCGATCTGGAAATCTTCCATCGCCGGATAGAGGATCTCTTCCACGACGCGCGACAGTCGGTGCACCTCGTCGATGAAGAGCACGTCGCGGTCGTCAAGCTTAGTGAGGATCGCCGCCAGGTCGCCGGCGCGCTCGAGCGCCGGGCCCGACGTGACGTGGATCTTCGCCCCCATTTCGTTGGCGACGATGCCGGCCATGGTGGTCTTGCCCAGCCCGGGCGGGCCGGCGAACAAGAGGTGGTCGGCTGCCTCATTGCGCTGGCGCGCGGCACCGAGCACGATTGCGAGATGCTTCTTCAGTTCTTCTTGGCCGACGAAGTCGCCGATGCGCCGCGGTCGCAAGTCGCCGTCGGCGCGCATATCGGCATCGTCGCGTGCCGCCGGGTCGACGAACTCCTCACGCACGGCGGGCCCCCAAGAGGCTGAGCGCCTCGCGCAACATCGCGGCCGCGTCGTCGCCGACGGTAACTTCGCGCAGCACGTTGCGAATCTCGTTCTCGTCGTAACCGAGGCCCGCGAGAGCATCACGCACGTCGGTGACCGAGCCCTGTCGCTCGCCGGCCGGTCGTGGCTCGTCGATTGTCGGCAAGTTGAGACGGTCCTTCAACTCCAACAACAGCCGCTCGGCGGTCTTCTTGCCCACACCCGACACGGCGGTGAGCCCCGCTAGGTCTCCCCCGAGCACGATGTCGACGAGTGCGCGCGGTGAGTGCGTCGCGAGAATCGACATGGCGAGCGTCGGGCCGATGCCGTTGGTTTCGATCAGCACCGCGAAGGTGCGGCGCTCATCGCGATCGAGGAACCCGAACAGCGTCTCTGCGTCTTCGCGCACATGGTGATGCACGTGCAAGAAAACCTCGGTCGTCGGTTCGAGTTCGGCGAGCGTGCGTGGCGTCACATGCACGACGTAGCCGACACCGGCGACTTCGACCAGTGCGGTCGAGTCGCTGATGCGCTCGAGCACGCGCCCGCGCAGCGAACCGATCACGACGCGCCGCCGCGATTCATCGTGGCATCGCCTCGGCGACGCTGCGCGCGAACGGCGCGCTCGCAATGTGGCAGATTGCCAGCGCAGCCGCGTCGGCGGCATCGGCTGGCGTCGGCAGCGACTTCAATCCGAATCGCATCTGCACCATGCGCTGCATCGCCAGCTTGTCGGCCGTGCCGAACCCGGCGACTGCCGTCTTCACTTGGGTCGGCGTGTATTGCGCGACGAGGCAACCCCGCGAGGCGGCCAGGGCGAGCACGACGCCGCTCGCCTGCCCGACGCTCATCGCGCTGCGCGCGTTCTGCTGAAAAAACACCCGCTCGACCGCGACCTCAGACGGCGCGAATTCGTCCAACAGCTCCCCGAGGTCGCTTTGCAGCCGGGCCAGGCGCGACGGCAGGTCGTCGGCGGGCGGCGTCGTGATCACCCCGAGCGACACGAGCGTCGGCGAAGCGCCGTCGCGCACCACCGCATACCCGCAACGAGTGAGCCCCGGGTCGACGCCGAGCACGATTGGGGCGTCGGCGACGGTGTCTGGCGCGGTGGCCTCGTGCCCGCGACGCGGTACGAACATATGTTTGATGCTAGTGGAGGCCCTAGCAGGCGGCGTTGATTGCCGCCACCAATTCGTCGACCGGCCGGAACGTGACCCCGACGACCGCGCGGTGCGCATAACGAATGGTGCCGGCGCCATCGACGACGAATACGCTGCGGCGCGGCAGGTTCATGACTCCGAGCACGCCGTAGGCGCGATGCACCGACTTGTCGACGTCGGCCAGGAGCGGGAACTTGAAACCGTGCTTCGCGGCGAACTGGTCGTGGCTCGAAACCGACTGCGTCGAGATGCCGAGCACCTGCGCTGACAGACCGGTGAACTGCGACAACTCATCGTTGTAGGTGCACAGCTGCTTGGTACAGACGGGCGTGTTGTCGCCCGGATAAAAGACGAGCACCACCAGGCCACCGCGGTACTGCGCGAGCGAGTACGACGCACCGCCAGTGCCGGGCAGGGTGAAATCCGGGGCCTTGTCGCCGACGCTGACGCTCATGACGCCACCCCGCGGTCGCTGCCCATCACGATGCCGCCGCCTCGAGCAACGACTCGGCGATGTCGAAGTTGGAATAGACGTCTTGCACGTCGTCGTGCTCTTCGAGTTCGTCCATGATTTTGAGGATCGCCTTAGCGTCGGCTGCGTCGGTGACCGGCACGCTCTGCGACGAGACCATCGTGCTCTCCGCGGATTGCACGGGCAGTTTGGCTGCTTCGAGCGCCGCCTTCACTTCCCACACCTTGGTCGCGTCGCAGGTGACGCGCCACACCGGACCGTCGTCCACCAAGTCATCGGCGCCGTGCTCGAGCACCGCGTTCATGAGATCGTCTTCCTTCGCCGCGCGGTCGACCAAGATGACTCCCCTGCGGCTGAACTGCCACGCCACCGCGCCGGGCGCCGCCATCGACCCGCCGATCTTGCTGAAGATCGCCCGCACGTCGCTCGCGGTGCGGTTGCGATTGTCGGTGAGGATGTCGATGAGGAGCGCCACGCCACCCGGTGCGTACGCCTCGTAGGTGATGGCCTCGTAGTTTGCGCCTTGTGCTTCGCCGGTCGCGCGCTTGATCGCGCGGTCGATCGCATCGTTGGTCATCGAGGCAGCTTTTGCCTTCTGGATGATCGTGCGCAGCGCGGCGTTGGCCGACGGATCGCCGCCTCCCTGGCGCGCCGCGACATCGATCTGCCGCGCGAGTTTGGCGAACGTCTTGCCCTTCTTCTGGTCGATCAGCGCTTTCTTGCGCTTGATCGTCGCCCATTTGGAGTGTCCCGACATGCGATGCCCCTTTCAGTTCGCCCGACCATCGACCACATCGTCGACCACACGGTCGATTACCACGCCGACCATGTCGAGGAACATTCGGTGCACGCGGTCGTCGTCGGTGAGTTCAGGGTGAAACGCCGCAGCCATGACGGCTCCCGAGCATACGAGCACCGCGGCGCCGTCGTGCTCGGCCAGCACCTCGACGTTGGCGCCGAGTCTCGAAATGCGCGGCGCGCGAATGAACACGGCGTGGAACGGCGCGTCGAACCCGCGCAACGAAATGTCGGTCTCGAAGCTGTCGACCTGGCGGCCGTAGGCGTTGCGACGCACCGCGATGTCGATCGCACCGAGCGAGCGCTGGTCGGGGCGGCCGTCTTCGACCTGCGCGGCCAGCAAGATCATGCCCGCACACGTGCCAAAGACGGGCATGCCGTCGGCGATGCGCTTGCCGAGCGGATCGAACAGCTGCGATGTCTCGAGCAGTTTCGACATCGTGGTCGACTCGCCGCCCGGCATCACGAGCGCATCGCAGCGCTCGAGGTCGTCGGACGTGCGAACTTCGCGCGGCTCGACCCCGAGGCGCGCGAGCACCGTCTCGTGCGCGGCGAATGCTCCTTGCAGGGCGAGCACGCCGATGCGGGTGCGCGCCGACATGATTCCCCGAGCGGGGCTCCTACCAGCCGCGTTCGGCGTAGCGCTGGTTGATCTCGTCCATCGCGATGCCGGTCATCGGCGCCCCGAGCTTGCGGCTGACCTTGGCGATGATGTGCGGATCACGGAAGTGCGTCGTCGCCTCGACGATTGCCTTTGCGCGCGGGGCGGGGTCGTCGCTCTTGAAGATTCCCGAGCCGACGAACACCGACTCGGCGCCGAGTTGCATAGCGAGCGCGGCGTCGGCAGGTGTGGCGATGCCGCCGGCGCAAAAGAGCGGCACCTGCAGCCATCCGGTCTCGGCGATTTCTTGCACGAGCGGCAATGGCGCGTTGAGTTTCTTCGCCCAGTCGAACAGTTCAGCCGAGTCGGCCTGCGTGATCTTGCGGATGTCGCCGATGATCGAGCGCAGGTGTCGCACCGCTTCGACGATGTTGCCGGTGCCTGCTTCGCCTTTCGAACGGATGAGTGCCGCACCTTCTGCGATGCGGCGCAGCGCCTCGCCGAGGTTGGTGGCACCGCATACGAACGGCACGGTGAACTTCAGCTTGTCGATGTGGTGCGCTTCGTCGGCGGGCGTGAGCACTTCGCTTTCGTCGATGAAGTCGACGCCGAGAGCCTCGAGCACCTGGGCCTCGACGAAATGTCCGATGCGCGCCTTTGCCATCACGGGGATCGACACTGCGGCCTTGATACCCTCGATCATCTCCGGGTCGCTCATGCGCGCCACGCCGCCGTCACGTCGGATGTCGGCCGGCACGCGCTCGAGCGCCATGACTGCGACGGCGCCGGAATCTTCGGCGATCTTGGCTTGCTCCGGCGTGACGACGTCCATGATCACGCCGCCCTTCAGCATCTCGGCGAGACCGCGCCGCACGCGCATCGAACCGACAGTCTTGTCGGCGGCCTTGGCGGTTGTCTTGTCAGTGCGCGGCGCGTTCATTCCTTCTCCAGCGTACCGATGCGCCATTCGGGCCCTGCGCACGCAGCCACGAGATGGCGGGCTGCGCGGCGAATGTCACGGATACTTGAACGACGCGGGGTCGGTGCCCGGCAAGTACGACACGCCCTTGCCTGCGCGCGTGAGCTCGACCCACGTGTTGCCCGGGGTCAGCTTGATCACGTTGCCAGCGGTGTCTTTCAGCGTGAAAGGCTTCGCCGCATCGTCGCGTTCCCAGGTGCCTTGGAACAACTTGCCGGCAGTGAACACCCACGCCTCACCCGAGCCCTTGGTCTTGGCGACCGGGCTGTAGCCGCTCTTGGAATACTGCACGAACAAAACGACCACGTTGGCCGAATTCACTTGCGCGTCTTCGATATCGACGTGCGGCTTGTCGTCTTGCGAACGCAAGAAGCGCGAGAACTCTGCGTTCCATTCCCACAATACGCGCACGCCGTCCATCGACAACTTCACGCCGCCGCTCTCGCGCGCCGTGGCCGGAATCGCCTCGTCGGCTCCGCGGTACACGAACTGCGGTTGCGGCGCCTGCGAGCCTTCGGGGGCGAGCGTCCACAACTTGGTCGTTTCGGCGAGCAGGTTGTGCGGGGCCGAGCGCGAACTCTCGCGGCGATATCCGCCCGCCTTGTTGGCCGCCGAGTGGCTCAAGTCGACCATCGTCGATGCACGGATGAGCTTGGTGACCTCGGCGTTGCCACCGCTCCAGGCAAAGAGCGGCGCGTTGAACGACTCGAGCAAGTCGATGTCTTGCTTGCGACCGCTGCGCACCGGGCCGACCGGGTCGCTACCGGCGGAATGGAAGACGGCGGCAAATCGCGTGAGCATTTCCACGTTCTCTTCGAACACGATGTCGGCATGGTTCAAGCCCCACTGCGGGCGGGCCTTCGGGTGGTTGTCGATCTTCACGACCAGTGCAGGGCGCGTGACTTCGGCGTCGACTGCCAGCCCGGTCAGCGGGGCAAGGATCGGCGGAAGCGTGGTGGTCGTGGTCGTCGACTCGGCGGTGGTCGTGGGCGCCAGCGTTGCTGCCGGAGCCTCTTCGGCGGTGTCGGTCTCGCTGGCTCCCCCGCTACAAGCGGCGAGGACGAGGCCGACGGCGAACAGCCCGGCCCACGCGGCACGGCGGGTCGTGGTTGACACTGGATGTCTCCTTTGACTCAGATCTCTCGCAAGAGCGCGATGCGCTCCGCGAGCGGGGGGTGGGTGTTGAAGAGTTTATGGAAAAACCCGAACCGACCTGTGTCATTCACCCCCGACAACGGCTGCTCGATCCACATGTGGGCCGTGGCCATCGATGCGGAATGTGTCACGGTGTTGTCAGCCTGCAGTTTCTCGAGCGCCGAGATGAGCCCGGGCGGATACCGCGTGAGCTGCACCGCCGACACGTCGGCGAGCGTCTCGCGGCGGCGACTGACGGCGGCTTGCATGGCGCGCGCGAGTATCGGCGCCACGACGAGGAGGATGACTCCGACGATGGCGAGCGGATTGCCGCGGTTGTCGCGGTCGCCCGAGCGGTGCAAGCGTCCGCCGTTCCACCACATCATGCGCAACGCGACGTCGGTGAGAATCGCGACCGAGCCGACCAGCGTGACTGCGAGCGTCATGACGAGGATGTCGTAGTTCTTCACGTGCGACAACTCGTGGGCAACTACGCCCTCGAGCTCGACGCGGTTCATCTTGTCGAGCAACCCGGTCGTCACGGCGATTGCCGCGTTCTTCGGATTGCGACCGGTCGCGAACGCGTTGGGGGCCGGATCGTTGATGACGTAGACGCGCGGCTTGGGCAGCCCACCCGCGATGCACAATCCTTCGACCAAATTGTGCAGGCGTTTGTACGCGACGGGGTCGGCGGGCACCGCGCGACTCACGCGCAACGCGATTGCATCCGACTTCCAGTACGACACGAACGCAGTGACGCCCGAGAACAACAGGGCGATGATCGTGCCGAGTGTGCCGTTGCCGACCACGACGCCAACTGCCGTACCGACCACGACGAGCACGGCGACGAAGCCTGCGATCAGAGCGACGGAGCGACGCTTGTTGGCCGCGATGAGGTCGTTCAGAACTTCACCGTCGGCACGCTCGCTGCGGCGGCCTCGGCCTCGAAGTATTCGCGGTCGGCGAAGTTGAACGACTTGGCGAAGATGACGCCGGGGAACGACTGCGTGGTGTTGTTGTAGCGCTCGACGGCGTCGTTGTAGAACTGCCGCGCATAGGCGACCCGGCTCTCGGTGTTCTGCAGTTCTTCTTGCAGTGCGAGGAAGTTGCTGTTGGCCTTCAGATCTGGGTACGCCTCGGACAGCGCGAACAACTGGCGAAGCGCGCCGGTGAGCCCGGTGTCGGCGGAACCCTGCGCGGCGGGGGTCGGTGCTGCCGACATCGCCTTGGCGCGCGCGTCGATCACCGCTTCGAGCGCGCTCCTTTCAAACGTTGCGTATCCCTTCACGGTCTCGACGAGATTGGGAATCAAGTCGAGTCGGCGCTTCAGTTGCACGTCGATCTGCGACCAGGCGTTGTCTACTTCATTGCGCCGGCCGACGAGCCGGTTGTACGACACGACGACCCACACGACGAGCAATGCGGCGACGATGAGCACGATCCACCAGGCGTTCATGTGCTGAATTCTACCGTTCGCGCGGTTCGTCGCTGGTGCGCTCGCGTGACTCGCGCGGTTCGTCGCCGCCCGTCACTCGTTCGCGCAGCACGGCGACCGTGTCGCTCACCGTTTCGACGACCGTGTCGACCACTGCCTGCGAGAACTGCTTCAGTCGCGGACGACGCAACAAGCGATCTTCGAAGTGACGCACGAACGCACTCGGCTGCACGACGATGCGTTCTTCTGCTTCGGCGGCGAGAACGTCGCGATAAATCGCCTCGTAGCGAAGCGCCAGCTTGTGCATCGACATCTCCGCGGCTCGCGCGTCGCCTCCGTCGACGAGTCTGGCGGCGAGCGCGGCATCGCCCGCCACGCTGCGCAGGGCTGCGGCGAGTGCCGCCGCATCTCCCGGAGGCACGAGGAGGCCGTTCGCCGAGTCGTGCACCACGTTGCGATATCCGTCGATGTCGCTCGCCACCACGGGCGTGCGTGCCGCCATCGCCTCCAAGAGCACCAAGCCGAACGACTCGCCGCGCAACGACGGCGCGCAGAACACCGTGGCGGCTGCGAGACGATCGAGCTTCTCTTGATCCGACACTTGCCCGAGCCACTCGATGCGGCTCGCCACGCCGCGGTCGCGGGTGTAGCACTTGCGCGTCTCGTCAATGCGCGGGCCGTCGGATGCGACCCACAAACGGTATGAGTCAGGCAGCAGGAGAAACGCGTCGAGCAGCACCTCGAGACCCTTGCGCGGCTCGTGGCGGCCACAGAAAAACACCGTCGGGCTCGCCGCGCGCTCGACGTGCGCCCGTCGATAGGTGGGCACGTCGATGCCGTTGAAGAGAATCTCGAAGTCTCCCCCGATGTGGCGTTTCGCCATCTCCATCGCCGCTGGCGACACCGCGACGCGATGGTCGAGGTGCGTGCCCAACCACTCGACGCCTTTTTTCATGCGCCGATACCACGCCACGTCGCCCGACGCGTGGAACGTGCCCACCATCGGCGCGAGTCGCAGCATGAGCGCAGCCACGGTCGGCCCTGGCGCCATCGGTTCGTGCAGATGGAGGATGTCGAACGCCTCGTCGTTGAGCGCGCGCAGCGTGCGCAGCGCCGCCGACGGGTCGGGGGCGAGCGGCGCGGTCGAGCCGTTGGCTGCGGTGGGCAGGCTGTCGCCGAGCGGGGTGACGAACGGTTCGGGCGGCGGGCCGTCGCACGGTCCGAGCACGCGCACCTCGTGGCCCATGCGCCGCAGTTCGCGAGCAAGCCCGAGCACTTGGTGCTGCACGCCGCCGGGAATCGTGAGGCTGTAGGGGCTCACCATGGCGATGCGCAACATCGCGTCGCGCCGCTGCGCCGATGTCGTCGTATTCACCCCTCTCACGGTACGGTGGCGACGGCGCACCGCGCCGACCATGGCCACTTCCCTCGCTCAGCAACGCCCGGCCATCTCGCTCGTCGCCTCGGCCACTCGACGCGCCGGCGTGCTCGCACTCGCCGCGCAAGCACAAGACCAAGGCTTCACTCACGTCGCGTGCCCGAGCCTCGGCGCGGCGATGACGTTGTGCACCTCACTCGCGCACACGACCACAACGCTGCGCTACTTCACGTCGATTCAGCCGATTTATCTCGCGCACGCGGTCGAGGCGGGCAACACTGCGTCGCATATCCAGGAGATCTCGGGCGGCAGGTTCGCATTCGGCATCGGGGTGAGCCACGGCCCAGTCACGCAACGCCTCGGTGTCACGACGGGCAAACCACTCGCCGACATCCGTGACTACGTGGCGGCAATGCGCGCCAACGAGAAATTCGGCGGGGCACTTCCTCCGATCTATCTCGCGACGCTGCGCGATAAGATGCTCGATCTCGCGGTGGAAATCGCCGACGGTGCGCTGTGGGCCAACGCATCGTTGCGCGGCATCCCCGCGCAGGTGGCGCGCGTGCCCGCCGACAAGCGGGCCTCGTTCTTCATGGCGAACATGATTCCGACGGTGATCAGCGACGACATCGAGTCTGCGCGCGCCGTGAACCGTCGCACGCTCGTCATGTACGCCACGCTGCCCAACTACCGCAACTACTGGCGCGCGGTCGGCCATGCGGCGCAAGTCGACGAGTTCGAGCGCGTGCTCGCCTCGACACCGCGCGAGCAATTGGGCGAAGCACTCGTCGCCGTCATGCGCGACGAGTGGCTCGATGATTGCACCATCTCTGGTCCCGCACCTCTCGTGCGCGAACGATTCGCCGTCTGGTGGTCGACGGGCGTGATGCCCGTGGCGGTCATGTCGGCGGTCGACGGCGGCCAAGCCAAGGGCGTCACCAACCTCTTCGCGGCCTACGCCTGACACGGCGTCAGAGAGTTCGCCGCACGCCGCGACGACCAGCATGATCAGCGCGACCAGCGCGACCAGCGCGACCAGCGCAACCTGCTCGACTTAGCGCGAGTAGCCGGGGTCGCTCGGCCAGTTCGGCGAGAACAAGTGCCACTGTTCTGGCGCGCGGCGGATGAGCGACTCGAATTCGGCGATCATCGACTGCGTGAGTTTCGCAATGTCGTCGCGCAGCGACCCGCGCGATGCGAGCGCAAGCGGCGGCCGCACGACGGCGTGATGGCCGTCGACGCGCCGCGTGAAGTACGCGGCGACCGGCACGATCGGTGCGCCGACGCGTAGCGAGAAAAACGCCGGCCCCGCCGGGGCGGTCGTCTTTTCGCCGAAGAATTCCACTTCGACACCGTTGCGTTGAATGTCCCGGTCGGCAAGAAGGCTGACGACATGGCCGGCGCGCAGTGCCTCTTGCACGGCGACCCCGGCGCGATCGTCGAGCGGAATCACATCCACTCCCATCGCCCGTCGCACATCGGTGAACGCCTCGTACGCCTCGCGGCTCTCCAGCACCTCGACCACAGCGCTCATCTTGTATCCGCGCTGCACGATCCAGCGTCCTGCCCACTCCCATCCGCCGACGTGCGGCAACGCCAGGATGACACCCTTGCCTGCTGCGTGCGCGCTCTCGATGTGGTGGAATCCTTCGATGCTGAAACCAGCCTCGATCTCGCGGTCAGAGAGCGACGCGAGCCGGAAGGTTTCCACGTAGTAGCGCAGATAACTCTGGAAGGTCTCGTTGATGCGCCGTTGCATCTGGAGCGTGTTCAAGTGCGGCGACACCCGACGCTGATGGCGCTCGACCATCCGACGTTCGTCGCGCATGGCGAGAGCACCGACGCCGCCCAGCGACAAAGCCGCCGCGTGGGCGACGAAGCCGGGTGTGGCGGCGCCGAGCAAGGTGGCGAGTCGAAATGCGACGCCAGGGCTGCGTGACTCAGCCATCGCGGCGGCGCGAACCGAAGCGTGCGCGACGATCGGCGAAGGCGGCCCGGCGCGAGGCGCGGCGCGAGCGGCGTGCGTCCAGACGCTGCGCGGTCGCCGGTGCGACGGCGGCCTGCCGCCAGATCTTCACGAACCGCTGCACGGCAGTGACGCTGACCAAGACGAGCATCGCCCACATCACCCAGTAGAGCCCCGAGTCGAAGAGCAATCCGACGCAGAGAATCACGATGCGCTCGGCGCGCTCCATCAGACCGCCTTTGGCGTGCAGACCGAGCGCCTCGGCTTTGGCCCGCTGGTACGAGATGAGCGACGACACCGCCATGACCGCGAACGGCAGCACGGCGGCCGTGCCGCCACGGGTGTCGCCGAGGTACCACGCGACACCGCCGAGCATGATCGCATCGGTCAGGCGGTCGACGGTGGAATCAAAGAACGCACCGCGCTGGCTGGACGCGTTGGCCGCCTTGGCGAGGGCGCCGTCGAGCAGGTCGGGTAACGCGGCGGCGATCACGAGCAACAGTCCGAGTCGCAGGTATCCGGCCCCGATGGCGACCGCCGCAGCGACCGACACGACGAGCCCGGCGATGGTGAGGTGGTCGGGGGTGATCTTGGTGCGGGTCAATCCGACACCGACCGGACGCACGTATTTCTCCACGTGCACGCGGAACTTGCCGTCAAACACGAGAGTCAGGCTACTTGTCGGGCGTGGAACGGTCGTCGATTGGATTGTCCTCGACGAGTCGCTCGACGACGCGCCCGTCGATGGCGTCGATGAGCACCAGACCGCGTTGCAGCGGCGGCTCTTGCGCGCTGTAACAGAACACCCGCCACGTCGGTCGACTGCGCAATCCGCGCCACACCTGCTGTGCTGATGCGTGACCCACCGCGAACCCGACGGCTTGCGTGGCCCGCACGAGCGCGTCGCGTTCGTCGACCTTCATGCGCCACGACGACCCGAGACCGTATACCGCGAATGCCCCCAGCAACACCGCGGCCCATACAAAACCGTCGTTCACGAGGGCCGTGTCTGATCCGCGGTAGATGACCCACAGCGCCATCGCCGCGGCCGCGACACCGAGATAGATGTACGCCGGAATTCGCCGGCGGGAGTTGTCGGGGAACTGGTACGGCCCGACAAAGCCGGTGACGTCGAGGTCGGATGGCAGTTCGTCGCGAATCTCGTCGCTCATCGCGCAGCCCAAATCATCGTGCCGCCCAAATCATCGTGCCGTCCCGCTCGGCCACGCGGCCCGCAGTCGCGCGGCCGTCGCCGAGAGCGTCTCGGAGAGCACTTTGGTGTTGGCCGTGACGACGGTGAAATTCGTGTCGCCGACCCAGCGCGGCACGATGTGCACGTGCAGGTGCTGCGACACGCTGCCGCCCGCTGGCAAGCCCAGGTTGAGCCCGACGTTGAGGCCGGCCGGTGCGTACGCCGACTTGAGCGCGAGCGTCGCGTCGCGCACGGTGCACCAGAGTTCGTCGCGTTCGGCATCTACGAGGTCTTCGAGGTTCGCCACCTGGCGGTAAGGCAAAACGAGGCAGTGCCCGCTCGCATACGGGTACGCATTCAAAATGACGAAGCACGTCGGCCCGCGGTGCACGATGTTCGTGTCTTCGTCAGGCAGTCCGGAGGCGAGGATTCGTGCGAACAGCGACTCGCCATGCGACGGCGGATTGTTGCCCTCGGGGCCGAATTTTGCGAGATAATCGGCGCGCCAACCGGCCCAGAGTCGTTCGAGCATCGCGACTCCCTACCGACCGGCGCCCGCGTGCACGTCGTTTCGCAGCCGAGCGACGAACGCGTCGAACGGCGTGTCACGCTGCACGTCGCCGCCGCGCGGGTTCACGCCGACGGTGCCAGCATTCACGTCGTCGTCACCGACGACGAGCACGTACGGAATGCGCTCGAGTTTCGCTGCGCGGATGCGCTTGCCGAGCTGCTCGTCGGCGGCGACTGAGTCGACGCGGTAGCCGTCGCCCGCCAACTTCGACACGAGCGATGCGACGTGCGATTCGTGCGCGCTCGTCACCGGCAAGATGCGCACCTGCACCGGGGCAAGCCAAGTGGGGAACGATCCGCCGTAGTGCTCGAGCAGCACGCCAAAGAATCGCTCGACAGAGCCGAAGAGCGCACGGTGCAGCATGATCGGCCGGTGGCGCTGGTTGTCGGCGCCCACGTACTCCAAACCAAATCGCTCGGGCAAATTGAAGTCCGCCTGGATCGTGGAGAGTTGCCACTTGCGGCCGATCGCGTCGCGCACATCGACATCGATCTTCGGACCGTAGAACGCGGCATCGCCCTCGCCGATGGTGTACTGCACGCCGAGCCGCTCGAGCGCCGCTCGCAGCGCGGCGGTGGCTTTGTCCCAAATCTCGTCGCTGCCGATCGACTTCTCTTTGTTGCGCGTCGACAACTTGTAGGAGAAGTCGTCGAACCCGAATCGTCGCAGCACCGACAGCACGAAGTCGAGCAGCGACGAAATCTCGTCGGCGAGGTACTCCTGCGTGCAGAAGATGTGCGCGTCATCTTGCGTGAAGCCGCGGATGCGCAAGAGGCCGTGCAGGGTGCCGGCGCGCTCGTAGCGGTACACCGTGCCGAGTTCGAACAAGCGCAGCGGCAACTCCCGGTAGCTGCGTTGGCGGTCGCGGTAAATGAGACAGTGCATCGGACAGTTCATCGGCTTGGGGTAATACGTGCCGTTGTCCATCTCCATCGGCGGATACATGCCGTCTTTGAAGAACTCGAGATGGCCGGAGGTCTCGAACAGGTGCGCGTTGGCGAGGTGCGGCGAGTACACGAACTGGTACCCGCCGTTCTGGTGGCGCTCGCGGCTGTAGTCCTCCATCAACTTGCGAACGATGGCGCCCTTGGGATGCCACACGGCGAGACCGCCGCCCAGTTCGCTGGGGAACGAAAGCAGATCCATCTCGACGGCGAGTCGACGATGGTCGCGCTTCTCGGCTTCTTCGAGCCGGATGAGATGCTCCTGCAGCGCAGCTTTCGACTCCCACGCGGTGCCATAGATGCGCTGGAGCATCGGGCCCTTTTCGTTGCCGCGCCAGTAGGCACCCGCCACTTTCATCAGCGCGAAGTGACCGAGGCGTCCGGTGCTCGGCACGTGCGGCCCGCGGCATAGGTCGACGAAGGTGTCGCTGTTGCGGTAGACGCTCATCGTGTCGCCGCCGCCAACCTCGCCGGCATCTCCGGAGTCGGCGGCACCGCTCGTGACGCGCTGGATGATCTCGCACTTGTAGGGCTGGTCGGCGAACACGCGCAGTGCGTCGGCAGGCGACATCTCCGCCCGCGTGAACGGCTGGTCGGCGGCGACGATTTCTTGCATCCGTTTCGTGATCGCAGCGAGATCGTCGTCGGCGAATGTGCGACCGCCGGGCAGCTCGAAGTCGTAGTAGAAGCCGTCGTCGATGGCCGGGCCGATGGTGAACTTCGCGCCGGGGAACAACTGCACCACCGCCTGGGCGAGCACGTGCGCGGTGGAATGGCGCAGCACGTGGCGACCCGCATCGCTGTCGGCCGTGACGATGGCGACGCGGTCGCCCGAGGCGACCACCGAACCGAGGTCTGTCTCGCGATCGTTCACCACGGCCGCGACGGCGGCTTTGGCGAGACGCGAGCCGATCGATGCGGCTACGTCAAGGGCGCTCGAGCCGTGCGGAACCTGCTTGGTCGAGCCGTCAGGCAGCCGGACTTCGATCAGCGAGGCCTGCGACATGCATGGCTATTCTACGCTCGCACTCGTGCAAGACGTGCTCGCGCACGCGGATGACAGGTTCGCTCGCGCTCAGGCGTTCGCGGTTTCGCTGGCCTCGAAGCGCGGAATCTGCGCGGTCTCTTCCACGATCGTCTCGGTGCGCTTCTTGGTCGCGTACGTGTTGCGGTACTCCTGGCCGGTGAGATCACGGATCTCGAACATCAACTCGTCGGTGATCTCGCGCAGCAGCATCGGGTCGTTGGCGCGTATCGCGTATCGCTCGACATCGATGGCTCGCCCGACACTGATCTTCACGGTGCCGCCGAGTCGCGGCAACGGCGCGTCGGGCGGCTGAATCTCGCGCGTGCCGACGATGCCAACCGGAAAAATCGGGCAGCCGACCTTGAGCGCGAGGCGCGCGGCGCCGGTGTGTCCTTTGTAGAGCATGCCGTCACGGCTGCGAGTGCCTTCTGGAAAGATGCCGAACAACTCGCCGCGGCGCAGCACGCGCTCGGCGGCGTCGAGTGCCGCATGCGACTTGTCTCCCCCGCTGCGATCGACGGGAATCATGCCGACTTTCGGGAAGAACCAGCGCGTCTTCCAGGAGTCCATGTATTCGCTCTTGCCGATGAACGAGATGTTGCGCGGCGACAAGATCATGAGCAGCGCCGAGTCGAGGAAGCTGATGTGGTTGGGGCACAAGATGGCCGCGCCGTTCGCGGGCAGGCGATCGAGTCCCGACACCTCGAACCTCCACGCGACTTTGGCGAGCGGTTGGGCCAGTCGGCGTAGACGCGACTGGAACTGCGTCGCGCCGTTGAAGCACCAATCGGGCACCGCTCGAGACACTGAGCGGGTCGCATCGCGCGTCACAGCGTCACTCCGATCAGTGCGGCGGCAGCGCGCACGTCGCGGCCCTCGCGCGCGGCAGCGTCGACGAGCGACAAGGCGCCCGGGGTGTCGAGGTCGTCGTCGAGGCGTTCGCGCAGGCTGTTCAACACGCTGACCTCCTCCTCTCCGGGTTTCGTTGCTGTCTTCAAGTGAACTCCTGAACGAGCCCAGACACCAAGCCGATCGGTGGCTCGGTCGATGAGACCTTCGTCCCACTCCCACTCGCTGCGGTAGTGGTTGGCGAGCAGTCCGAGGCGGATCGCGCGCGGGTCGTATCGCCGTCGTAGGGCGTCGACAAAGACGAGATTCCCGCGGCTCTTGCTCATCTTGTGGCCGTCTTTCCAGACCATCGCCACGTGCATCCAGTGGCGCACGAACGGCTCGCCGGTCGCCGCCTCGGACTGGGCCCGCTCGCACTCGTGATGCGGATAGATGAGGTCGGTGCCGCCGCCGTGCAGGTCGATCGTGGTGCCCAACTCGCGCAGGGCGAGCGCACTGCACTCGATGTGCCAGCCGGGTCGGCCGGCTCCCCAGATGGTGTCCCACGACGGCTCGTCGGGCGCCGACGGCTGCCAGAGCACGAAGTCGAGCGGGTCGCGCTTGTGCGGATCGTCGACGTTGCCGCCGCGCTCGCGCGTCAGCATCAGCATGCGCGTGCGGTCGTAGTGCGACACTCGACCGAAGTCGCCAGCCTTGGCGACGTCGAAATACACCGAACCGCCGGCCTCGTAGGCAAAGCCGCGTTCGAGCACCATGCCGATGAAGCCGCGGATGTCAGCGATCGCCGACGACGCGCGCGGCGTGGAGTACATCGGGATGAAGTTGAGCGCGGCGAGGTCTTCTTCGAGACGCTTCTCCTCGCGCGCCGCGAGGTCGAGATAGTGCACGCCAAGTTCGCGCGCCTTGGCAAAGAGCGGGTCGTCGACGTCGGTCACGTTGCGCACGCACTTCACTCGACGGCCAGTGTCGCGAAGGCGACGGATGAGGACGTCGTAAACGATGAAGGTGAACGCGTGCCCGAGGTGGGTGGCGTCGTAGGGCGTCACCCCGCAGACGTACATCTTCACTTCGTCGCCCGGCGAGAAGTCGACGACCTCGCGTCGTGACGTGTCGTAGAGGCGCACGCCTGGGTTCAGTCGATCCCGGTGAAGCGCGGCGCGACGCGCGTCTTGTAGCGCACGTTCAACTGCAACAACACCGCGGTCAGCGCCTCGATGGCGAGCGCGTTGGAGAGCAGGCCCGCGTTCAGCGGTCGGCAGCCGGCGATGCGGGCGACGAGCTCGCTGACCGTCTTGGTCGCGGCGGTGTCGTCGGAACAGATGAGCACGTCGCTGTCAACTTCGTGGTCGAGCGCGCCGAGTTCGGTCGCTGGTAAGTGCTGAAACGCCGCAACGACGCGCGAAGCCGGGATGGCGGCTTGCACGTGTGCCGCGATGCTGCCGCGCGGCGGAATGAGCGGCTGAAACTCCTTGCCGACGCGAACGAGCGCGTTCGCCATCGTGATCACGATCTTGCCGCGCAACGAATCGGCGAGTTCGACGGCGGTAGTGGCGGCGGAGTCCCACGGTGTAGCAAGCACGATGATGTCGCAGGCGGCAGCGCTTTGGTTGTCGCCGCCATCGAGATCGAGTTTGCGGCTCGACCATTTGTCGCGCAGCTCGGCGGCGACCGTCGCGCCGCGGGCGGCGTCGCGCGAACCGATGAAGCCTCGGTACCCGACCGAGGCGAGTCGTGCCGCGAGCGCACTGCCCGCGGGTCCGGTGCCGCCGACGTATCCGATGCTCGGGAGTTCGTTCGGCACGTCCACTACCGTAGCGACGTGGCGATTCTGGCCGGTAAGCGTCTCGTCGTCACCGGAGTGCTCACCGATGCATCGCTGGCATTCGGCGTCGCGAAACTCGCGCAAGCCGAGGGCGCGACGGTGTTGTTGACCGGCGCGGGTCGCGGGCTGTCGATCACGCAGCGCACCGCCAAGAAACTCTCGCCGGTGCCCGCCGTTGCGGAATTCGACGTGACGAAGGC
>Ga0233424_10000849_pt1 | contig 32538 bp, 29 predicted proteins | sample Watercolumn_Towu_FD_181011 | JGI IMG/M metagenome (GOLD analysis project Ga0233424, IMG submission 181011) | Freshwater microbial communities from Lake Towuti, South Sulawesi, Indonesia - Watercolumn_Towuti2014_125_MG | ecosystem: Environmental > Aquatic > Freshwater > Lake | place: Indonesia... | reverse complement strand
CCCTCGGGGTTCTCGTCGCGCTCATGATCGGCGGCATCGTCGGCCAGCTCGCCACCGTGCTGGTCTACATCGGCGTCGCGCTCTTCCTGGCGCTCGGCCTCGATCCGATCGTGCGGTTCATCGAGCGTAAGCTCCCCCGTCCCGCGGCGGTCGCCGTGGTCGTGATCGGCGTCCTCCTCGCCTTCGCCGGGATCATCCTCGCCATCGTCCCCACCCTCGTGGAGCAGATCGGGAACCTGATCAAAGACGGTCCGAAGATGATCAAGGACTTCACGAACAGCGCCTGGTTCCAGGACGTCAGCGGACAGTTCGGCGGCACGATCAAGGACGCGGTCGACGGTGTACTCGGCTTCGTGCAGAACCCGGACAACTTCCTCGACATCGGCGGCGGTGTCTTCGCCGTGGGCGCCGGGATCGCCGGCGGCCTGACGGGCATCACGATCGTTGTGATCCTCACGCTGTACTTCATGGCGTCGCTGCGCAGCATGAAGCGGGTGGCTGCCCGGTTCGTCCCGGCGTACCAGCGCGACACGTTCAGCGAGCTCCTGGAGGACGTCTCGAGTGCCGTCGGGCGCTACGTCATCGGTCAGGCGAGCCTCGCGCTCACCAACGGCATCCTGAGCCTCATCTTCCTCACCATCATCGGAGCGCCGGTGCCGGCGCTGCTCGCACTGATCGCCTTCATCGGATCGATGATCCCGCTCGTCGGAACCCTCTCGGCGTCGATCATCATCTCGCTCATCTGCCTGTTCGTCTCGCCGACGACCGCGCTGATCGCGATCATCTACTACCTGATATACATGCAGATCGAGGCGTACGTACTCTCTCCGCGGATCATGAACAAGGCCGTTGACGTCCCGGGCGCGCTGGTCGTCATCGCCGCAGTGGCCGGTGGCGCGCTCGGCGGGATCCTGGGTGCGCTCGTCGCGATCCCGGTGGCCGCGAGCATCATCATCATCGTGCAGAAGGTCGTCTTCCCCAACCAGGACAGGAAGAAGACGCCGCCCGCGGTGACCGTCGCCTGATCAGCGGACGAGGACGGCGCCCGGCTGCACACGGACGGTGAAGGCGTCGATCTCGCCGACCTCCTCGCCGTCGATCTCGAACATCTGCGGCGCGGCGAGCTGCACCCGGATCCGCTCCGCCGAGACATGGGTCGTGGAGTCGGTGCTGACCGCCTGATCGACGTTCCCGATCATGCGACGGATCCCGTTGTCCCAGACGACCGAGCGGACGGTGTCGAGCCACTGCAGCGCGCCGTCGGAGCTGATGAGCAGCATGTCGAGGAGGCCGTCGTCGAGGACGGCGTCCGGCAACAGGCGGATGCCGCCCTGGAGCATGCCGCAGTTGCCGACGAGCAGCGTGTGCCCGCGCACCTCCTCCGGCTCGTGGTCGTCGAGCTGCAGCGTGATGTCCGTCATCTCGGTGCCGGCGAGTGCCCGCCCCATCGCCTCCACGTAGGCGAGCCAGCCGGCGCGATCCTTGAGGTCGTCGTTGGTCTCCACGAGCATCTGCGCGTCGACCCCGAAGCCGACCATGACGGAGAAGGCGTGCTCCTCGCCGTCGAACTCCACCCAGCCGAGGTCGATGCGGTGGGGCTCCGAGTCGCGGATGTGCTCGAGCGCCGGCAGCACGCCCTCGAGCGGCACGCCGAGGTTGCGCGCCAGGAGATTGCCGGTGCCCTGCGGCACGATGCCGAGGGCGACATCGGTGCCGACCAGAGCCTCCGCGACCGCGCGGATCGTGCCGTCACCGCCGACTGCGATGACGAGGGCGCAGCCCTCCTCCACGGCCTTCGCCGCGACGCCGCGACCGGGGTCGTCCGGGGTGGTCTCCCCCCAGCGCACATCGGCTTCCTCGCCGAACGCGAGGGTCACCGCTTCCCCGAGGACATCCCGGTCGGACTTCGTCGGGTTCCAGATCACGCCGATGCGAGGAGAGGTCATACGCTCACTCTGAGCGACGGAGGACGATCGTGCAACTCGACCGGCCGTCTAGCCGTAGAAGAGCTGCTCGAAGGTCCGCCGGGCGCGCCGCGTAACCGCCAGATAGTCCTCCTCGAGCGGTGTCGCGGACCGGGGTGGATAGCCGAGCAGACGGGCCAGGGCATCCAGCTGACGGCGGTCAGCGGGGAGGACGTCGCTCGTCTGCCCCGTGAGCAGCGTGATGCCCGAACGGAGACGGCTCGACAGCAGCCAGGCGGCCCGCAGGCGCTCGGCGTCGTCCTCCCCGACGAGCCCGGCTCCGACCGCGGCGTCGAGCGCGTGCAGCGTGGACGTGGTCCGGAGACCCGGAACGTCGGTCGCATGCTGCAGCTGGAGGAGCTGCACGAGCCACTCCACGTCGCTGAGAGTCCCCGGCCCGAGCTTGAGGTGACGACGCGGGTCGGTGCCCTGCGGCAGCCGCTCCCCCTCCACGCGCGCCTTGATCCGCTTGATCTCCCGGAGGCCCTGAAGATCGACCGCCTCCGGGTACCGGATGCTGTCCGCGAGCTCCATGAACCGCCCGATGAGCTTCGTGCTCCCCGCGACACCACGCGCCCGCAGCAGCGCTTGCGCCTCCCACGACAGCGACCAGCGGCGGTAGTAGGCCGCGTAGGCGTCGAGGGACCGCACGATCGGACCGTTGCGCCCCTCGGGCCGCAGACCCGCGTCGAGGTCGAGAGGGAGGCGATGATCGGTGAGGTGCTCACGGAGTCCCGCCACGATCCTCGTCGCGAGCTTCTCCGCTCTGCCGGGGTCGACGCCGTTCGCGTCGTACACGTACAGCACGTCCGCATCGGACCCGAAGCCGAGCTCTGCGCCGCCGAACCGCCCCATGCCGATGACCGCGAAGTCGAGCGCTGCGTCCTCAGGCGGCACGACCTCGCGGACGACGGCGCGGAGGCCCGCCTGGATCGTCGCGTCCGTGATGTCGGTGAGCGCGGTGGCTACCTCCTCGATGGTGACGACGTCGAGGACGGCCGCCATCGCAGTGCGCAGGAGCTCGCGACGCCGCAGGGCCCGGACGGCCCGCAACGCGTCGGCGACCGTCTCATGGCGCGTCTGGATCGCTCGGGCCTCGTCGTCGAGCGCCTGCGCGCTCCGCGGACGCAGCCGCTCGGCGCTGTCCAGCCACGCCACCGATTCCGGGATCCACTCCAGCAGCTCGCCGATGTACCGCGACGACGACAGCAGTCGAGTGAGGCTCTCCGCCGCGCCGGAGGAGTCCCGCAGCATGCGCAGGAACCACGAGGTGTCCCCCAGCCGCTCGCTGATGCGGCGGAACGCGAGGAGGCCGTAGTCAGGATCGCTGCCGTCCGCGAACCAGCGCACCATGACGGGCATGAGGTGCCGCTGGATCGTCGCCTTGCGGCTGAGTCCGCGTGTCAGCGCGCCGATGTGGCGCAGCGCTCCCGCCGGGTCGCGGAACCCGATCGCGGCGAGCCGGTCGTGAGCCTGCTCCGCGGAGAGGGTGCGCTCCTCCTCGGGCAGTCCGGCCACAGCGCTCAGCAGCGGCCGGTAGAAGAGGCGGGTGTGGATGTCGCGCACCTCGCGGCGGACGCTCTCCCACCGCGCCCAGACGCCCTCTCCCGTCTCCGCCAGCTTCGTGCTGCGCGCCAGGATGCGCAGGCCGGCCGGCGTCTTGGGCATGAGGTGGGTGCGGCTGAGGTCGCGCAGCTGCAGACGGTGCTCCATGAGGCGCAGCACCCGATAGTCGTCCGCGAAGGTCCCCGCATCCGCGCGACCGATGTAGCCGCCGGCGACCAGGGCGTCCAGGCTCTCCAGCGTGCCACGCGTGCGCAGCGACTCGTCGGTGAGACCGTGCACGAGCTGCAGCAGCTGCACCGTGAACTCTATGTCGCGCAGCCCGCCCGCGCCGAGCTTGAGCTGGTACGGGGCGTCCTCCGGGTCGATGTGCTCCATGACCCGCTCGCGCATACGCTGGACGCTCTCGACGAACTCCTCTCTGGCGGCACTCGACCACACGCGCGGCTGCACCGCATCGATGTAGGCGGCGCCCAGGTCGGGGTCGCCCGCCAGCGGACGAGCCTTCAACAGAGCCTGGAACTCCCAGCTCTTCGCCCACCGGTCGTAGTACGCGACGTGCGACGCGAGGGAGCGCACGAGGGCGCCCTGCTTGCCCTCCGGGCGCAGCGCCGCGTCGACCTCCCAGAGCGGCGGCTCGACCTCGATGGCGCTGAGGTGGCGCATGGTGTCCCTGGCCAGACGCGTGGCGATGTCGATCGCCTGCGGCTCGGAAAGCGCCTCCTCATCCGTCGTGCCGCCGACGAAGATGACGTCGACGTCGCTGACGTAGTTGAGCTCCCTCGCGCCGGCCTTCCCCATGCCGATCACGGCCAGCTGGGTGGCAGCGACGACATCGCGACCGGCGGACGGCGCCTGGCGGGTGCGGGCGATCGCGAGCGAGGCCTCAAGGGCGGCGCCGGCGAGATCCGCGAGGGAAGCGGCCACCGCGGCGACGACCTCTTCGGGGCGCGAGTGGCCGAGATCGAAGGCGGCGATCTCCGCGAGGTTCCGCCGATACGCGACGCGGAGCGCCACGAGCGTCCCGTCGTCCGCCGAGTCCGCGAACCCGTCCTCCGCCCCGACGGCAGCGAGGAGGCGATCGCGCCACACGTCCGCCGAGGGGAGCACGTCGATCGGTGCCGCCAGCACGTCCAGCTCGTCGGGATGCCGCAGGAAGAACTCCGCCAGTCCTACGGAGGCTCCGAAGACGCGCCAGACGCGCCGGCGCGTCTCCTCGTCGTCCACGAGCGCCCGCAGCGGGGCAGGGTGTCGTCGAGCGACCCGCAGCATCCCGCGAACGGCCGCATCCGGGTCCGCCGCGACGGCCGCCTCGAGCAGCATCGCGCGCGGCACGCCGAGCAGGCTCTCGAGCTCCGCCAGCGACGCCGCGGCCTCGCTCAGCTCAGCGAACCCGAGCCGGGCGAGGGCCGAGAGCGAGACGGAGGCGTCGGGGCGAGCCATGCCGCGCTCAGAGGAGCTCGAGGTTGTTCTTCAGCTCCAGCGGCGTGACCTGGCCGCGGTACGCCTCCCACTCCTTGCGCTTGTTGAGCAGCACGTAGTTGAACACCTGCTCCCCCAGCGTCTCCGCGACGAGCTCGGAGGCCTCCATGTACTCCAGGGCGTGGTCGAGGCTGGCGGGCAGGGCGGAGTAGCCCAGCGCCCGGCGCTCGGCGTCGCTCAGCGCCCAGACGTTGTCCTCCGCCTCCGGCGGAAGCTCGTACTCCTCCTCGATGCCCTTGAGACCGGCGGCGAGCATGAGCGCGTACGCGAGGTAGGGGTTCGCCGCGGAATCGAGAGCGCGGTACTCGACGCGCGACGACTGCCCCTTGTTCGGCTTGTACATCGGGACGCGGACCAGCGCGGACCGGTTGTTGTGGCCCCACGTGATGAAGCTCGGCGCCTCGTCGCCGCCCCAGAGCCTCTTGTACGAGTTGACGAACTGGTTCGTCACGGCGGAGATCTCGTTGGCGTGCTTGAGTAGGCCCGCGATGAAGTGGCGTCCGGTCTTGGAGAGCTGGTACTTCGCACCCTCCTCGTAGAACGCGTTCTGATCGCCCTCGAACAGCGACATGTGCGTGTGCATGCCGCTGCCGGGCTGGCCGCTGAGCGGCTTCGGCATGAACGTGGCGTACACGCCCTGCTCGATCGCGACCTCCTTGATGACCGTGCGGAAGGTCATCACGTTGTCCGCGGTGGTGAGGGCGTCGGCGTAGCGCAGATCGATCTCGTTCTGGCCGGGGCCGCCCTCGTGGTGGCTGAACTCCACGGAGATGCCGAGGTCTTCCAGCATGCGGACCGAACGGCGACGGAAGTCGTGCGCCGTACCCCCGGGGACGTTGTCGAAGTAGCCGGCGGAGTCGACGGGTACGGGCCCCTCAGGACCGAACGACGACGACTTGAGCAGGTAGAACTCGATCTCCGGGTGCGTGTAGAACGTGAAGCCCGCATCGGCGGCCTTCGCGAGCGTCCGCTTCAGCACGTGACGGGGATCGGCCACCGCGGGCTGTCCGTCGGGCGTGGTGAGGTCGCAGAACATGCGCGCGGTCGGGTCGATCTCCCCGCGCCACGGCAGCGTCTGGAAGGTCGTCGGGTCGGGCTGGGCGAGCAGATCGGACTCGTACGTGCGGGTCAGCCCCTCGATCGCGGAGCCGTCGAACCCGATGCCCTCGGCGAAGGCGCCCTCGACCTCGGCCGGCGCGATGGCGACGGACTTGAGCGTGCCGATCACGTCGGTGAACCACAGGCGCACGAACTTGACGCCGCGCTCCTCGATCGTCCGGAGGACGAAGTCCCTCTGCTTGTCCATGGCTACTCTGCGCCCTGGCCCTTCTCTGCGCCGAAACCACTGGACGGCTTCGCATCCCAGCCCTGCTCCGCGGCCTCTTCCTCGGCCCAGGCGCGCGACCTCTCCTTAAGCACCTCGGGGGCGCGGCGCGCCTCGGCCTCGGTGTCGAACGGACCGATGCGGTCGATGGACGGCGACAGCATGCCGAACTCGACCTCGCCCGTGACGGAGTTGTACCAGTACTTGTGATCGCCGTCGGTCATGGCTGCTCCTTCTTCCCGCGAGCGGTTGGGTGATGTCATCGATCCTACTGGCGCGCACCGTGGTCGCTAAGCTATCGGCCATGGCAAAAGCGATCGGCGTCGACATCGGCGGCACGGGCATCAAAGCGGGAATCGTCGACCTCGAACACGGCACCATGGCCTCGGATCGGGTGCGCGTGCCCACTCCGGCCGGCGCGGCGCCGGAAGACGTCCTCGTCGCGGTGCAGACCGTCCTGAAGACGCTCGACGTGCACGAGTCGACCCTGCCGCTCGGCGTGGCGTTCCCCGCGATCGTCAAACGCGGCAAGACCCTCTCCGCGGCCAACGTCTCGAAGGAGTGGATCGACTTCGACGCCGAGCGCTTCTTCCGCGACGGCCTCGGCCGCAACATCGTCTTCGTGAACGACGCCGACGCCGCGGGCGTCGCGGAGGCTCGCCACGGAGCCGCCCGCGATGTGCTCGGCTTCACGCTCCTGACCACGCTCGGCACCGGGATCGGCTCCGCGTTCCTGTACGACGGCGTGCTGCTCCCGAACACGGAGCTCGGCCACCTGAACTTCCGCGAGTACGAGTCCGTCGAGACCTACGCGGCCACCTCGGCGCGCGAGCGCGAGGGCCTGAGCTGGGAGGAGTGGGCCGAGCGCCTGCAGGCGTTCTACTCCCACATCGAGTTCCTGTTCAGCCCCGACCTGTTCGTGGTCGGCGGCGGCGTGTCGAAGAACGCGGGCGACTTCCTGCCCCTGCTCGACCTGAAGACGCCGATCGTCCCGGCGATCCACCGCAACAACTCCGGCATCATCGGCGCGGCCTCGCTCGCCGGCGACTGACCCTTCGGCAGGCTCAGGGACCCAAACGAGAGAAGGCCCCGATGACGGGAGTCATCGGGGCCTTCGGCGTTCGAGGCGAATGGGCCGACCTGTACGCCGGGTTCTGTTCCGGGGTTCTTCGCCCCTTCGACGGCCATCTCTCTCGGCGACACGTTGCCGTGCCGCTCCAGCGGTCTACCCGAGGACTCGGCGGGCCGCGTCATCATCCTCTGTCTGACCTTGCTCCGGGCGAGGTTTACCTGGCGGGCCGTGTCACCACGACCCCCGGTGGTCTCTTACACCACCCTTTCACCCTTACCCCTCGCGGGGCGGTCTGCTCTCTGTGGCACTGTCTCGCGGATCACTCCGGGTGGGTGTTACCCACCGCCCTGCCCTGTGGAGCCCGGACGTTCCTCGGTGCGGTTGCCCGCCACGCGACCGTCCAGTCGACCCATTCGCCCCTCCAGTCTACGGGGCCTCACTTCTCTGCGGAGTCCGCGATGCGCAGGTCGAGCGGAACATCGATCGGGAAGGTGCCGAACAGGCGGGTGGTGGCGACGGCAGCGGCCTCGCGGACGGCGTCGGCCGCGGCCTCCGCGTGCTCCTGCGGCGTGTGCAGGATCACCTCGTCGTGCAGGAAGAACGCCAGGTGCGGTTCCCGGGCGAACGGCCCCGATGCCTCGGCCGCGCCGAAGACCTCGGGGAGCTGTGCCAGGCGGTGACGGATCTCGGCGAGCCAGATGAGCGACCACTCCGCCGCGGTGCCCTGGACGACGAAGTTCCGGGTGAAGCGCCCCCACTCCCGTGCGCGGCGGCGGGCGTGGGAGACCACGGCGGGATCGGCGTCGGCGCCCGTGGCATCGGCCTGCAGCCGCATCCACTCCGCGGACGGACGCGGCGAGGAGCGACCGAGCCAGGTCGAGACGATGCCGCCATCCTCCCCGACACGCGCCGCGTCGTCGACGAGCGCCATCGCACGCGGGTACACCTTCCGCAGCCGGGGAACGAGTCGCCCGCTGTCGCCGCTGGTGGCGCCGTACATCGCACCAAGCACCGCGTACTTCGCCTCCTCGCGGGTCGCGACGGCACCCGACGCGACGACCCCCGCGTAGAGGTCGCCGCCGCGCGCCGCGGCCGCCATCGCCTCATCGGACGCCATGGCCGCGAGCATCCGCGGCTCCAGCTGGGCCACGTCCGCGACGACGAGCGCCCAGCCCGGATCCGCACGCACCGCGGGGCGGAGGTTGCGCGGCAGTTGGAGGGCACCGCCGCCGGCCGACGCCCACCGTCCGGTGACGACGCCTCCGGGGATGTACACCGGACGGAAGCGGCCGTCCTGCACCCACTCCGACAGCCAGCTCCAGCCGTTCGCGCTGAGCAGTCGAGACAGCTTCTTGTAGGCGAGGAGCGGTTCGATCACCGGGTGCTCGTGGGCGGACAGCTCCCACTTGCTCGTCGACTCCACCGACACGCCCACGCGGTGCAGCGCCCGCAGCAGCTTCGGCTGGCTGTCCAGGTGCAGCGTGGGGTCGTCGAGCAGGGCCCGCACCTCGTCGCCGCGCTCCACCATCCGTCGGGGCAGCCCGCCCGCGGCCGGACGAGCCCCCAAGGTCTCGGTGAGGATCGCATCGTGCACCCCTGCGTCCCACGGGAGCCCCGCGACGCGCATCTCCTCCGCGATCAGCCCGCCGGCCGACTCCGCGGCGCACAGCAGCGTCAGGCGCCCGTCGGCCGCCTCCGCCATCACCGTCCGCTGTGCGCGGTACTGCTCGAGTGCCGCAGCGATCGCGTCCTCGCCGGACTCCTCGTCGAGGACGTCGAACAGGGACGGGGTGGTGTCGACCGGGTCGCGGCGCTCCCACGCCGCCGCGGGTACCAGCGGCGTGGACGCCATGGCCGTGTCGCGCAGGATCGCGTGGCAGAGCACGAGATCATGGCTGCGCGTGATCCTGACGCCTTCGCTCAGGAGCAGCGCGTAGATCTCGGCCGCGCTACGGATGATCCACCGCGGGGCGTCGGCGGCTTCGACCGCGGCCACCCATCCGGCGAGTTCCGCCGCGGGCAGGAGCGTGCGCTGCTGCTCCTCGTCGTGTTCGTCGAGCTCGATCGCGGCGTACTCCCCCGCACCGAGGCCGACCAGCGCGAGGCGTCGCTCCGGGCCCGACGCCGGCGCCGTCACGGGCGGTGCAGGCCGGATGCGCTCATGAAGAGAGTCCCGACTCCTCGGTGCGCACGAGGATGCAGCCGCACTCGGGGCACGAGACGACCTCGTCCTCGGGCGCGCGACGGATCTCGTTGAGATCGGTGCCGGGGAGCATCATGCGGCAGCCTTCACAGGTTCCGCGGGTGAGGAGCGCAGCTCCGGCGCTGTTCGCGGCGCGACGATCGTACTCCGCGAGCAGAGGAGCGGGAACGGTGGCGGCGACGGCCTCCCGGTCCCGGGCGAGCTGGGCGCCGAGCTCGGCCGCCGCAGCGACATCGGCCTTGCCCTGGGCGGTGAGCGCGCTGCCCTCCGCGGTCGTCGCATCCAGCAGCGCCTGCTGCGCGGCCACGGCGGCGTCGGCTTCCTCGACCCGGCCCATGACGTCGAGTTCCGCGTCCTCCAGGTCACTCAGACGCTTGGCGAGGCTGGCGAGCTCGTGCTCCAGGGCCTGCGCCTCCTTCGGGTTGGTGGCCGCCGCGAGGCGCTGGGCGTCGCGGTCGCGCCGCTGCTCCGCCAGCGCGACATCCGATTCCAGCCGCGAGAGCTCGGTGCGGGCGTCGTCCCTGGCGCCGGTCAGGACCGTGAGCTCGCGGAGCTGCTCCTGACGGATGGCGACGAGCTCGGCGATCCGGCCCGCCTGGCTCGGCTGCGTGCGGGCACGCTCCGCCTGCGCGATGCGCCGGTCGAGGTCCGCGATGTCGAGCAGGGTGCGCTGGTTCTCCGGGGTGGCGTTCACGCTCTCAAATCTAGTCGCTGCCGGGCCGAGCGCCGCATCATCGGATGTCGCCGTCCACGTAGAGCCACGTCCGGTTCTCGCGGACGAAGCGGCTGCGCTCGTGCAACGATCCACGCGTGCCGCCCTGCCGCCAGAAGGCCTCGAACTCGACCACGCCCTCCGTGTCGAACGGGCCGCCGGCCACGCGATCCACGATCACCAGCCGACGCCACTCGAGGTCGTCCTCGAAGGCGATCGTCTCCGGTCGCGTCTCCGGGTGCCAGGTACGGAGCAGGTACGCCCCGTCCTCCCGCCCGAAAGCCGTGTAGCGCGAGCGCATCAGTCGCTCGGCGGTCGGCGCGGATGCCCCGTCGAGGAGCGGTCCGCAGCAAGCGGCGAACGTATCCCCCGAGGCGCAGGGGCAGCGGAAGGACGCCGTCATGGGAGCGCGACGATCAGGGTCATGCCTGCCAGCATCGCGCGGAGGGCCGTGATGCGCCAACTCGCCCTACGCTGGAGGCACGCCAACGCCAGGAGCATCGATGACCACTGTCCCCACCTTCCGCGCCCACAACGGCTTCGCCCTGCCGGCCCTCGGTCTTGGCACGTATCGGCTGAACGGTGACGCCGGGGCGGAGGCGGTCGCCCAGGCGCTCCGTGCGGGTTACCGACTCGTGGACTCGGCGTTCAACTACGAGAACGAGGGCTCCGTCGGGCGCGGCGTCGCGGCCTCCGGCGTCCCCCGCTCCGAGGTCATCGTGACGACGAAGCTCCCCGGACGGCACCATGCCCGCGCGACGGCGACCGCCAGCATCGAGGAGAGCCGATCCCGCCTCGGCCTCGACGCGACCGACCTGCACCTCATCCACTGGCCGAACCCGAGCCAGGACGAGTACGTCGAGGCATGGGCGGCTCTCGTGGACGCCCAGTCGCGCGGCGTCGTCCGCCAGATCGGCGTCTCGAACTTCCTCCCCGAGCATCTCGAGCGCATCGAACGGGAGACCGGGGTCCGGCCGGTCGTGAACCAGATCGAGGTGCACCCGTACTTCCCGCAGGAGGAGCAGCTGGCCTATCACCGGGAGCGCGGCATCCTCACCGAGGCCTGGAGCCCCCTGGGGCGTGCGCAGGCCCTCCTCGACGAGGATGTCGTCCGCGAGGTGGCCACCGCTCACGACATCACGCCCGCGCAGACCGTCCTCGCCTGGCACGTGGCCAGGGAGACGGTCGCGATCCCGAAGGCGTCGTCCGCAGAGCACCAGGCCGCGAACCTCGCCGCCGCCGCGGTCGTGCTCGACGACGCGGAGGTCGCCGCGATCACCGCACTCGGACGCGCGGACGGGCGCCTGTTCGACGGCGATCCCGCCGTGCACGAGGAGTCCTGAGCCGCGAAGGCTCAGACGCTCTGCGTGCCGAGTACGCGCAGGAACTCCAGCTTTTCAGCCGCCTCGCTCCCGGGCTGCGCCGTGAGGACGATGAGCGCCTGCGACTCGTCCTCCGTGAACAGCGCCTGACAGTCCACCTCGATCTCCCCCAGCTCGGGATGAACGATCACCTTGTGCTGCTCGAAGCGACGGGCGACCTCGTGAGCCGCCCAGAGCTGCACGAACTCGGGGCTCCGTTCCGACAGATCCGCCACGATCTCCCCCGCCCGCGACCGCGCGCCCATCGTCCCGTACGCCGCGCGCAACGCCGCCACCAGCGCCCGTGACTGCCGGGGGTGATCGACTTCCCGGTATCGCCGCCGTTCCTCCCCCGGGCGCGCGAACCAGCGGTGGATGCCGCTCCGGTCGAGCCCGGTCAGCCCGCTCGCGTCTCCGATCAGCGCGCGCGAGGCGTCGTTCTGCACCAGCACCTCGTCGAGTGCCGAGACCACGAACGCCGGGGTGTCGTGCAGACGGTCGAGCACCCGGAGGATTCCGGGACGGACGTAGTCGGTGATCACCGCCCGATCGGGAGCGCTGAGCCCGCTGAGCCGGTAGAGGTAGTCACGCTCGTCCGAGGACAGCCGCAGCGCGCGGGCGAGGGCGGCGAGGATCTGCGCGCTCGGCTGCGGGCCCCGACGCTGCTCGAGACGCGTGTAGTAGTCCGTCGACATGGTCGCCAGCTGTGCGACCTCCTCGCGGCGCAGTCCGGCCGTCCGTCGCCGAGTCCCCTCGGGCAGGCCCACGTCGGCAGGACGCAGCGCCTCCCGACGGCGCAGGAGGAAGTCGGCCAGGGCATCGCGATCCATCCGTGCAGTATCCCCCGGACGCGGGACGGGATCCAGGGACCGCCGATCCCCCGATCAGCCGTCTCTGGAACGGGGCCGGTACAGCGCCGAGGCTGAGGTCATGGACATCACCGGAAACACCATCTTCATCCCCGGCGCGACGAGCGGGATCGGTCTGGCGCTGGCGCTCCGGCTGCAGGAGCGCGGCAACACCGTGATCGTCGGGGGACGCCGCGAGGACCGGCTGACCGCGATCGCTGCCGCGCATCCCGGGCTCCACACCGTCCGCATCGACATCGCGGACTCGGCGAGCATCGACGAGGCCGCGGCCGCGGTCCTCGCCGCACATCCGACGCTGAACGTGCTGATCACGATGGCAGGCATCATGCGCACGGAGGACTGGACCACGCCGGCCGGCTTCCTGTCCACCGCGGAGGAGACCGTCACGACGAACATCCTCGGCCCGATCCGTCTCATCGCCGCCTTCATCGAGCACCTGCGGGCCCAGCCGTCGGCGACCATCATGACCGTCTCCTCCGGTCTCGCGTTCGCGCCCCTGAAGGTCACGCCCACGTACAACGCGAGCAAGGCGGCGATCCACATGCTCAGCGAGTCGCTGCGGCTGCAGCTCGCGGGTACGACCGTCGCGGTGCAGGAGCTCGAGCCGCCCGCCGTGCGCACGGACCTCATGCCCGGGCATGCGGAGAACGAGGCCGCTCTGCCGCTCGACGCGTTCGTCGACGAGGTCATGACGCTCATCGAGACCCAGCCCGACGCGACCGAGATCCAGGTCGAGCGGGTGAAGTTCCTCCGCTACGGCGAGGCGCGGGGCGACTACGACGAGGTCGTCACGGTCCTCAACCGCACGGATCCGCACGGCCGGTGAACCCCGGTGGGGCGGACCGCCGCCCCACCGGCGTCACTCCTGCAGGGATGCGGCGACCGCGGTGAGCGCGTCGGCGGACTGCCGCAGCAGGTCGAGCTCCCGATCCGAGAACGCCGTCGTGCGGATCGGCACGGCCCCGGCGGCGCTGACGATCGACGGCACGGACAGGGCGACGCCGTCGATCCCGTGGAAGTCGCGGAGAACCGTGCTCACGGGCATCACCGCATGCTCGTCCCGGAGGATCGCCTCCACGATGCGCGCGCTGGAGAGCCCGATCGCGTAGTTCGTGGCGCCCTTCCCCTGGATCACCTTGTAGGCGGCGTCGCGGACGTCGACGGCGATCTCGTCCAGCTCCTCCAGTGTGAAGCGCGGGTGCTCCGGCGTCTCCCAGTCGAGGATCGGGACCGTGCCGATCGTCGCCCGCGACCAGAGCGGGAACTCGGTGTCGCCGTGCTCCCCGATGATGTGGGCGTGCACACTCGCCGTGGACACTCCCGCCCGCTCCCCCAGCTTCCAGCGCAGCCGGGAGGTGTCGAGGACCGTTCCGGAGGCGAAGATGCGCTCCGAGGGCAGGCCCGTCTCCTGCTGAGCGATGACGGTGAGCACATCGCACGGGTTCGTGACGATGACGTAGACCGCGTTCGGCGCGACGGACAGCAGCTCCGGCATCATGCGCCGGATGATGCCGGCGTTCACCCCGGCGAGCTCGGTGCGCGTCTGTCCCGGGTTCTGCTTCGCTCCCGCCGTGATGACCACGACATGGGAACCGGCCGCCACCGAGATGTCGCTGCCCCCGATGATGTCGCTGCTGCCGGTGAACTGCGTCCCGTGCGCGAGGTCCAGCACCTCCGCCTCGACCTTCTCGGTCGCGATGTCGTAGAGGGCGACGTGGCGGGCCGAGCCGCGGATCAGAGCCGCGTAGGCGACGCTCGATCCGACGCTTCCGGCGCCGACGACGGTGAGCTTCGAGTTCTCGATGATCTCCATGCGCCCATCCTGACAGCGCGAGCGCCGCGACGGCAGGGGTGTCGCCGGGAGAATCGCGGACTCGTCAGATCGCGGCGGCGACCGCTTCGGCTGCTGTGCGATGGGTGAACCGGAAGCAGGACTGCTGCAGCGCCTCGGGCCGCACATCGGCATCCGGGAGCAGCAAGGATTCGGCGGCGTCGCCGAGAGCGAGGCGCAGGGCCCACCGGGGGGCGGGCACCCAGAACGGCCGGTGCATCCGCTGCGCGAGCGCGCGACCGATGTCGTTCGCGGACGCCCGGGTGGGCCCGGTGAGGTTGACCGGCCCCGCGAGCTTCTCATCGAGGACATGGCGGATACCGCGCACCTCGTCGTCCAAGGAGATCCACGGCCAGATCTGCGTACCCGGCCCCAGCGGGCCGGCGACGCCGAGCTTCGTCAGCGTGATCATCGGCCGGAGCACACCCCGGCGGTGGATGACGGGTGCCGTCCGCAGCAGGGCGACCCGCGTGTGGTCCTCGGCCCGCCGCGCCGCGGTCTCCCAGCGCACCGTGAGGTCGGCGAGGAAGGTGCTCCCGGGGCCGGAGTGCTCGGTGAGCACCTCGCCGGGCGCCGATCCGTAGTAGCCCACGGCGGAGGCGGAGAGGAAGGCGGGCGCGTCGGTGCGCAGGGCGCGCAGAGCGGTGGTGAGCGTGTTCGTCGCGTCGAGCCGCGATTCGACGAGCTGGCGACGGTACCCACGCGTCCACGGCAGCCGGCCGACGCTCGCACCCCCGAGGGCGACGACGGCCTCCGCCCCGGCGAGTACGTCGGGATCCAGGGACGCCTCCCCCGGAGCCCACTCGATCTCGCCCTCCGCCTGCGGGGGACGTCGCACGAGGGTGCTCACCTCGATGCCGTCCGCCCGCAGGGAGGCGGCGAGAGCGGAACCGATGAGGCCTGATGCCCCGCTGATGACGATGCGTCGCGTCATTGCGCTCCCCGCTGCAAACGTTACGGGTGGGCCCTGCCGGGATCGAACCGACGACATCCACGGTGTAAAGGTCACCGAACGCAGGGCACTCCTGATTTCTCACGTTACATACGTTGCAGGAGCCTACCCGGGTTGCCGCTTTATCGCCCTGGGGGGCCGCTGGGGGGCCGCGCTCAGGACCGCATTCATCCGCGCGATTGCTGCTGTGTCGGCATCGCTACCCATGTAATGGCTGTACGTGTCAGCCGTGAGCTTCGCGGTGCTGTGGCCAAGCCACGCCTGGACCGTCTTCAGGTCCACGCCGCTCTGGAGCCAGAGGGTTGCCGCCGTGTGCCGGAGGTCCTGGACTCGCCGCCCCATGCCGTGCTGAGTCCAGTGCGCGTCCCGCTTCCAGTTGTTCCCCGAGCGGAATGAGCCGGTGGCGGAGGGGAAGACCAGATCATCCGGCTTCCGCGCGGTTAGCAGCGGAAGGATGATCGCGGCAGCATCGTCAGTGAGCGGCACCGTACGCGGCTTCCCGCCCTTCGTGATGTTGCGCACCGGCTCGCCGTCAGGCTTTGACCGAGAGACACGCAGCGCCGGATACGGGAGCTGCTGAACGTCCCGCACGCGGAGCGACACCAGCTCACCCCACCGCAGCCCAGTTAGGCCCAGCACCAGTGCGATGTCCGCACTGGACTTCGAGGTGGTATTCAGCAGTCGAGAGTGGACCGCGCGCAACTCTGCCAGGGTGAACGGGAAGATCTCGCGCCGCTCGCGCTGAGCTGTGCCGGAGGGGACTTTGGAGGCGGTCGCCGGATTCTTGGCGATCATTTTGTGGTCCACTGCCCAGGCGAAGAATGCGGAGAGCGTCTGCCGGAAGCGCACTACCGTGTCCCGTCCCAGCGTGCGCAGCATCGTCGTGTACAGCGAGTTGAGGTCGTTGGTGGTCACGGCGCTCATCGGGCGGCTACGTAGCGTCTGGGCATGTTTCAGGGCGTAACCCTCGTTGGTGAAAGTGCTGGACGCGATGGCGCCCTCACGCCCCGCGTGCCAACGGTCCAGAGCAGCCCCCAGCAGTTCTTTTCCCGCACGCGGGTCCACATACTCCCCGAGATCGAGCGCACGCTTCTGCGCAGCCTGCCAGGCCTCCGCATCGCGCTTCAGATCGAACGTGCGGTCCGCTACCTTGGCTCGACCAGACTTAACTCGTACGCGCCAACGTCCGTTGGGGGTCTTCGAGATGGTCACGCTAGGTTCCCCTCAACCCACTTCTCTAGGTCCTCGCGCCGGTAGCGCGGGATGCCTTGCAGATTAACATTCGGGGGTCCTGACTGCTGGGTACGCCAGCGGCTTAGCGTGGCCTGCGACACGCTAAGTAGCACTGCTGCCTCTTTCGATGTGAGAAGGGGGTCCATTTCATCCGTTTCTCCTCTCTGTCCACTTGCCACCGTTGCACGCGCATATCGCCTCGGCCAGCCCCAATTTGATTTACCCTCTGACCCGGGGTTTTTACGCATTCTACGCTGAAGAATTGGCGCATTGATGCCGATGATGCAGCGGACTGGCGATGGGTAGCGGACCGTGCGGCACTAGGTGAGCGTTCTCTATGGTCGTCATCCACCCCGGGCAGGGGATCGCGAGCGTGAAGGTCGAGCCTCAGTAACAGCGGGCACCGTTCACAGAATCGATTTTCGTTGCACCTAAATTCTGTGAATCTGGGCGTCTGGAACTTGACATCTCGGATTGTCCGACACCTCACGAGGGAAGGCGACTCGACACCTACAGGTGTAAACCGGAATGTCAAGTAAAGTGCCTCTGATCAGGTTTTAGTTTCGACGCGTGGTTCGAAATATGGGACAATGGGGGCACCGATGAAGACAGCCAGACAGCCTCAATAGCTCGACGGGCGCTCCCGTTTCTGGCTGTCACGGTAGAGCGCCCGTCGGATCCACGAAAGTACAGCCCGCAATGCACCCCGACCTACCCAGCCCCGCAGCGGGGCATGACGCTGCAACCCCGATCAATAACACCACGCTGCTCGACATCCTCAGCCTGAGCACGCCACCTCCAGTCATCGGCTACGCGGACGCCCTCAAGATTTACACCCGAGCTGGTAGCGCGGAAATTCTGCGCCCCATCCCCTTCTCCGATACCGCTCCTCGCGGAATCCGGAACTGGCACTCCGACGTTGCACAGCGTTGGGCATCCTCTGAGCATTGGATGTACGCACGTACGGCGTCGTCTCCCGCGCCTGGCTACGCCTTCCTAGATGACGATGACGCCGCACTCTGCGCAGCTCTGGAGTCCGAGATCGGCTCCCGACCAGCAACCCTCTACACAACGTCGCGTGGGCCGCTGAGCGAGTCACAGGGGCGCGCCAAGCGTCTGTACCGGGTGCCGGTAGATGCAGCCCTTCGAGACGGATACAGCGGGGGCGACATCATCGATCACTTCCACCGATTCGCCTTCATCGGACCAACGCGCAACGCAAAGACTCATGAGCCTGAGCAGTGGTATCTGCCGGATGGAACCCCGCTCCCCGGCGTGCCGACCGCCGACGACATCGTGCAACACGTCGCTCAGCTTCCCGCCGCCTGGCTGGACCACCTGACACGCGACCGCCCCTACGCCGACGCGCCCTCCTACTCCGGATCGCTAGATTTCGACGGCGGAGATGTTGCTCCGTGGCTTTCCGACATCGCTGGGACTTGGGGCGACTGGAGTGAGTATCCGCAGGCTCAGCGCGCACTGTGGAACCTCGCCGGAGTTGCCGTGATGCTCCCCAATACCCCCGGGATCGACACACTGCGGCTGGCGATCACTTCCGAGTACGTCAACCGCGCGAACGCCTCAAGCTCGCCCGCAGACTCGGAGAGCGCACTTGATCGCGCCTGGACGAACGGACTCGCGAAGCAAGCCGCAGAGCGTGACGTACTGGAGGCCGAGGTAGGAGCCGCATCGCTTGCGTGGGCCGCGTCCCGTGCCCCAGTTCCACCCCATCGCACGGAACTGGAACGTCTCGAAGCTCTTACAGTCGAGCAAGCGGAAGCAGAGTTCGGATGGAACTGGGAGAACGCCCTCCCCCAGGCGCAGATGCGAGCCGAAGCCCTAGAGGCGCGCGCAACTCAGAGCGCGTCAGCTTCATCCTCGAGCTGGGCCCCTCGCGACCTCTCCGACGTCATGGCAGGCGACTACGTCGCACCCAAGCCGACCGTGTTTCGTCGTACGGATGGCATGGGCATGTTCTATCCAGGCGTCGTGAACGAATTCCATGCGGTCGGCGGCACGGGCAAGACACTTGCTGCACTCGCTGTCTGCGACGAAGCCCTCCGGGATGGGCAAACAGTTCTCTACGTCGACTATGAGGAACACCCCTCGCGTATCGTGCAGCGTCTGCGCGGCTACGGCATCTCGGATGAGGCGATCCAGTCGCGATTCATGTACGTGAAGCCGACCGAGAAGCCGACGCAGGCAGCTCTTGACGCACTGGTGGATCTGTCGCCGTCCGTCGTGATCATCGACACGTTCGCGGAATCGTTCAACAACCTGACCGGAGGTGACAGTCACCGCACGGACGACGTGACGGCATGGTTCTCCCTCCCTCGACTCTTTGCGGATGCGGGAGCATGCGTGATCGTCACAGACCACATCCCGAAGGATGCACAGAACAAGCTCATGCCGATCGGCTCCCAGGCGAAGCACTCCGGTTACAAGGGCGCGATCTACTTCCTCGAAGCCCCGACCGGTGCGGGGCTCCTGAAGGGAGAGCACGGACGACTCCGCTTCATCCTCGGCAAGGACAACGGAGGCGAGATGGGCGTGCGCACTGGGGAGTGCGCCGCTACCTTCTACCTCGACGCGACAGGCGAGGTGTCAATGTGGGAGCTCCAGGCTCCGGACACAGGAGCCATGCTCGCGGAGGCCGCAGCGACTCTCTCTGCCGACCGCGAGCGAATCGCCGACGCGCTTCCGGTTCCTTCTCGCGCGCAGCTGTGGGAAGCACTGGGTGTGAACAAAAACAGCACGGACGCTCTACGCGCGGCGCTGACTGGCATGATCGAAGACGGCTCCGTCATCGAGGAGAAGGTCGGAAACGCCCTGACTCTTCGACTCGCGTCGAACAAGGCTCCGACCCCCGAGGCCGATGCCGAGGCGGCAGTGTGGGGGGGCTTCGTTCCGCGTCCAGATCATGTCCCCATGTCCCCGGCACCAGTACCGGAGGACAAGGAGGACATTGGATCCGGTATCCATCGGATCCAGCTGGATGTCCAACTGGATGACTTCCCCGCGCCCCGAAGCCCATTCGAGGGCATATCCGATGCCGAGCTAGACGATCTCCTCGGTGGCACTTCGCCGAATTGAGACAAGACCGCTCTCGTAGGCCGAGAGCGGTCTTGTGGTTCCCTACTTGGCGGAGACGAACACCGTGTCCGTCAACATTCCCGGTGTGACCGCGATCACCGCACCCTCGATGCTTGCAGTCGGAATAGTACGCACCAGGGCGCCGGTGATCGTTCCCCCCGAGTAGAGCGTGGCTGTGAGGTCCGCGTTACCCGGCGCCAGGGCAATGACGTCGAAGGGCTGCGTCACGCCGTCTGCCGTCACGATGTCGGTCCGGACGAAAGCAGGCATGCTGCCCTCCGTATCATCCCCGGTGTAGGTGTAGGTCACGTTGAGCAAGACGAACTGCTGGTCAGCGGGCAGGTCGCTCAGATCGATGTACGCGTTCGCTTCCTGGAACGCCGGGTCTGATCCCGCATCGAACTGCACCGAGTTGACCACGACGGTCCACTCGTCTGAGACGACTTCTGAACCGAGTGGGGCCGGATTCTCACGAGTTCCGACTTCCACGGCGGGGTCGTCCACCGCCTCTGCGGATTCGTTGACGGACCCGACGAAGAGGGAGAGGGCGATGACAGGGGCGGCGATCATCGCCACAACCGAAAGCGCAAGACCGGCGATACTCGTCCCCTTCCTCTGGCCCTTCCGGGTCAGTCCGATAATGGCGAGGACGAGCGCGGCGACAAGCAGCGGCCATCCGACGACCCCCAGGAGCGGAACGACGGCGAGCGCGAATCCGAGGATGGCAAGGATGATCGAAATGAGGCCGAACGTGTCGCGCACTGTCGGTGCGGCGGTACTGGTTGTCATGTTGTCTTTCTGATCGGCTCCGGAGCCTTGAGGCGTCATGAGAGGTGGTATGGCTTTCCAGCCTAGTAGTCTGGCTTTCCACACTGCAATGTTTGACGAAGTGCCGTGACCTGGGTAGGTGACCACTCCTCGCGACACACCGAACTTCGAAGCACTCCGACTGCGCCTCAGCCAGCTGCGCGCATCTCGGGGCTGGACCTACGACCAGCTAGCGGAGTACTCGGGCGTCAGTAGGGCGACGCTGATAGCCATGGAGACGGGGAGCGCACGAAACCGACGGCCTGACAAGCCCGCCTCCCGCGGCTCGTTGGAATCCTGGTGGTGCATCGCGCGTGCATTCGACCTCAGTACAGCAGAACTGCTCGCTGCCCTCGACGAGTAGCGCAAGGGTTCCGTCAGTAAAGCGCACAGGCGACCTACCTCAACGTGAATTTATACACTGAGCGCTGCAACACGGTGGTGCCGCGCGAGATCGACGACGTCTCTAGCGGCGCTTCCATGCTCTGGTCGGTCTGCTCTGAACGAGAAATCGGAACGATACGCTTCGTAGACCTTGAGCCCGACGAGAGGATATTCCTTATACGCGATGACTCCACGCCAGAGTTTCTGCTTCAAAGAGATGCGGACGGCGCACAGGGGCAGCGAAGCGCGCTCCTACAAGTCTTTGTGGGCTCTCTGCGCCTCTGGCCAGTCCTGGTCATACCGCAGGGGAAGGCCCAGCGCATCGGACTTCTGATCGAGCCATTCGAGCATCGTCTCATCGGACGAGATCCGCGCCATGATCCAAGTGACGGCCATCGTCGCGAGAGCAAGCGTGGTCATCGTGAAGTGTTGGAAGGGGTCTTCCTCGACCCCGGGGTTCAAGCCCACGAAGTCGCCACTCCTCTTGAAGTACTGCGTGAGAGAGGACGCGCGAACATGGGTCGATTGCGATAGAAGCGCGTAGGCGGACTCGAACACCTTCCCCTCTGGATCGAGCGTGCGGAAGACATCTGCCACGGAGGGCATCGCCTTAGCCGTCTCGGGGACGTGGACGTCGTCCACCATCAGCAGATACTCGGAGTCGTCGGTCCACTTCGCCATGCGCTCCATCAGTTCGCGCTGATGGATGGCTGCACCCTTTCGGAGCCGGTCGATGCCATCGACTCGCAGATAGGCGTACTGGGCTGTTGCGGCGTACTCCAGCGCTGACCGCGCGAGTACGCGCACCTCGATGTGGTGGTTGCGCTCATCGAGGATCGCGACGGAGCGGTTGAAGCGAATGACCTGTACGCACGGCCCGTAGAGCGTCAGCATCTGCCGCCTGTTGGTCTCCGGGACGCGCATCTTCGGTCGATCGAAGTAGCGCATGCACTCGTTCATGAACAGCTTCAGTTCTGCAATCGTCGGCGCGTGCTTGGGCTCGGTGTCCACGGTCCCACGGTAGTGACCCGCAGGGGTCAAGGGCGCGGCACCTGAAGCTCAGGCAGACGTGGATCGTCCAGCTCGAAGGTGAGGTGTCCTTGCTCAGCGGCGTCGATGCAGACGCCTGCATCAATCCGTCGAATGCAAGCGAGATCCAGGAACTCGATTGCCTCGGTTCGCGTGTACGAGGTAAACGAACCCGCTGTGGGGTGTGCCTGCAAGCCAACGATCCAATCCTCCGCGGTCGCGCACTCATCGAGTGTGGCAAGGATCGCGGTCTCGCTCTCGCCCGTCTCCTGCTCGGCGGCGATCATGGCGTCTTCGCAAGCGGGTGTGACAGTGGGACTGGAGGTGCACGCAGTGAGCACCGCCCCCGAAAGTACGAACAGCGCGATGATCGCGACGGCGCACGTAACTCGTCTCATCTCATCAGTATGGCTGGAGCGTTCGCTACGGTTGCGGGAACGTTAGGAGGAAGCATGGCGCTCACGAAGCACATCGAGGCCGACAAGGCATACGCCGGTCTGCTCATCGATGGTGTGGACGGCACTCCATATGTCGTCGCCACTCTCACGCTCACCCCCAAGAACGGCCTGCTCGTGGAGGTGCCGTACATGATGTCCGGAGGTGGTGAGCAGTTCTCCTCCGCAAAGCGATGGTTTGAGTCAGATGCGCTCCCGGATGCCTTCCAATTCAAGGGTGACGACCTGGAAGTGACGCTCTACGGGTGCCGAGTCTCCGGGCGCACACGACACTTCGGGCGAGATCTCGCGGTTGGTCGATTCGTAGCGGCGAGCGTCGTCCTCGGCATGCGAACAATCGATCAGCCGTTCGCTGTTGACACGATCCGCTCGCGCGTTGACGGGCTGCGGGAGTGGACCGGCTTCACGGCAACAAAGATCGAGCATCATACGAACGACTACGCGATCACGAAGGGTCTGACTATTCGAGTCGAAAGCACTGCCGATGTCTCCTGGGAGCAAGGTGCGGCCGCGATGTCAATTGGGACCGACTGGGAAGGGCGAGAGCCAGGTGCGGGTGTCGGAGTCGATGAGTGGGTGACGCTATCCAGCACCTTCGATCCGCCTCAACCACCGGCGGTGCACTTGGCGACTCAGCGCGTCGTGAGAGACCTCCTCGTCTTGGTGTTCGGAACGCCACTGCGGTTCCGTCATCACCAGGTGCAGGACAGCACGATGCCCTCGCCGCAGTACTTCGAGAACGCACCGATTCACCTCCCGTTCCTCGATCTCGTCCTGCGTGAAACCACCTGGGATCGCTTCCAGCCATCGAGCACGGATGACTCCCGCGAGCGTCCAATCGCTTCCGCCGATAGCTTCACGGCGCACGCTTTGGCGGAGTGGGCAGGCATGCAAAAGGAGTGGTCGAGAGCCATCCAGCCGCTCGTATCGCTATTGAATCGAGAGTGGTTCACCGCGGAGGACGTTATCGTCGGAGCGAACATCAGCCTCGAAGCCATCGGCCACCTTCTCGATCCGGTCGAGGGTGAACACGTGACGTACAGGAACCCGGATAAACCCAAGACTGCGACTACGGCCACATACGTGCTCCGGGCACTACACGCGGTTCCAACAGACCTCACGCGGTTCCGGTTCAGCATCCCGGGGCTCGCTCGGCTTGTTGCCGACACCTATAACTCGATCAAGCACTACAACCGTCCTCAGATCGCGGACGACAGCCACATTGGTCTCATCGCCGACGTCTCTCAACTAGTCGCCAGACTGGCGATTCTCGCCCGGCTCCCTGGCGTAGACGATGCCATCGCTCAGTACTGCGCCGACTACCAGTTCGAAAACGTCATGAATGGATTCGAGCGGCTTCGCGTCGAAGTCTCAAATGACGGTGAGCTGCTGCCCTGGAGCGGGAGCGAGCCGCAACCTCCCTTGGCTGCCGGAGCCCCGCTTCTCGCGGTCGAGGCTCCGCCGTCCGAGCCCGGGGGCAGTGGTCAGAGCGACCCAATGACCCGATAGAGCGTCGCCTGGGAGATCCCGATCATGCTCGCGATCTCGGCGCGACTGTGCTCACCGGACGCCAGGAGCTTCTTGATCGTGGCGAGTTTCTTCGCGTCCACCTTCGAGGGGCGACCCCCCACGCGGCCCTGTGCCTTCGCTGCGTCGAGTCCCGCGCGGGTGCGCTCGATCATCGTGGCGCGCTCCAGCTCCGCGAAAGCCGCGAGGATCGTCAGCATCGCCTTTCCCATGGGTCCGGCACTGAGGTCGATCTGCTCGGTGAGACTCTTGAACGTCACTCCACGATCGATCAGATCCTCGATGACCTCCAGCACGTTCTTCGTGTTGCGCCCCAGCCGGTCGAGCTTCCACACGACGAAGGTGTCGCCGCGGTCGAGACGGTCGAGAGCCTTGTCCAGCTCCGGACGCGATGCCAGCGTGCCGCTCACGCCGTGGTCGGTGTAGAGCCGATCCACCTGCGCCTCAGCCATCGCCGCATCCTGCAAGGCGGTGTCCTGATCCTTGGTGCTGACGCGCGTGTACCCGATGATTGCCATGGGTTTAGTCTCTCAATACTCGACTCTCAAAGCAAGCGGTTTTGCGAGATACTTTTGAGAAGGTGATATGAGCCTGATCGCGGTCCTGAGAGCACTCTCACCCAGCCATCGTTTTCGGCATGCGCGATGAGTCGACACAGCCGCCCGCGCCAAGCCCTGCGGCGGACAATGCCGCCACTCGGTACCCTTCCGCAACAGGCCCTTGCTCGTCGCGATATCGTGATGGCGTACATCGCCGTGATGGATCGTCCTGAAGAACTCGTGACGGTCTGCGCCAATGCCTCGGACGACGCGGATCAGGTTCGACGTGCGATTCAGGATGCCTTTGGCATCATGGCGCTTGCAGCCGATGCAGTCCTGTCGATGCAGATGCGACGCTTCACGCCCGTAGAGCGGAAGCGGATGCAAGGCGAGCTCACGGCTCTGAAGGCAAACTTGACGTAGCCGACCTCGCGCACCCCCACGCGATTGGGAGAAACGCCCTAGCTCTGGGCCTCGCCGAGGCGCGCTTCGGGCGTGAGCTCGGCGCGGAGACCGCCGCCGGTCGCAGCCCGGGCAAGAGCGCGACCCAGCGCAGGTGCCTGCTTAAACAAATTGTGACCGGCCACAAAAAGGACAGAGCCTGCCTCCCACACGGCCACGCCGTCCTCACTCCACGGGAGATCGGTCACCCAGCAGTGAAGGAAGTCGCGCGGCTCCGGGTGGAGACCGGGCAGCGCCCGTGTCACGTATTCGCGTGCGCGTTCGTCCAGCGATCGAATCGCCGCCGGGTCGATGAAAGTTCCGTCGTCGCGGACGCCGACGGTGTCGCTGAGTCCGACCGAATAGCTGCTGTTGCCCGGTAGCGGCGTCGCGTAGACGCCGACTTCGCCGAAGACGCCGCTGCTGTCCTGCAGGCACGCGACTCGTTCCGGGGCGGCGGCTTTCACGTCGAAGGTCAGCCTGACGTGTGCGGCAAGGCGAACCGGCAGCGACAGGCCGACGCTGCGTGCCAGACGGGCGGTTTCGCGGCCGGCGCACACGATCACCTTGGAGTAAACAGCCCGGTCGGTGACGCTGCGCACCTCGACCGTCCCGTCGGCGCGGGGATCGATGGAGATGACCTCACCGGTGGTGACCGCATCTGCGAGGGCACCCGTGAGTGCCGTGATCGCGGCGCGGGTGCGGATCGCGCCGCCCGACTCGTCGAGCACCGCTGGCCCCGAGTACCCAGCAAGCAGCGGCATCCGCTGGGCGACCTCGGCCGCATCGATCTCGCGCGCTTCCACGCCGCCGACCTGGTCGAGCACCCGCAGCCGCGCCAGGGCGCTGTCTCCGATCGCCACGACACCGTCTGATGAGACCAGCTCGACGTCGAAGTGTTCGAACCACTCATCCCATACCCCGCGGCTTTCGCGCGCGAAAGCGACGAGCCGCGGGTCGTCGTGGGCATGCCGGAAGATCCGCGACTCGCCTGCGGACTGACCCGTCCCGGGCACACCAGCCTCGTACAAGCGCACCGGTACGCCCTGCTCCCGCAGCGCGTACGCCGTCGACAGACCGACGATCCCGCCCCCGATCACTGCTACCTCTGGTGAACGCGTCGGCGCAACGTCGTCGTCAATTCTTGTCATCGCGGTTCCTCGATCTGTCAGGGATGTGCGATAGGTCGCAAGAGAAGGGGCCGCTGCCTCGACGTCAACGGACTGTGTCAGCCCGAAGTCAACGCACGCAGCGGCCCCTCATGTCGGGATCAGTACTCCCGGTCTGTGGTGTCAGGCGGGAAGTTTGGAGCCCAACACGTCGAGCTTCTCGATCGTCGGTTCGGAGAACAACGTGCCGGTGTTTTCACCGAGAGCGACCGCAACAGGGCCGGACAGGTGCGCGTCGCGGCCGGCGTCATCGGGGAACACATCGAAGATCCCGAACGAGGACGGCCCGAGGCGGATCGCGAACCACGCGGTGGTCGCCTGCTCGTCCTCGACAAGCGCACGGCCGCTGTCAAGGAACTCCTTGACGTCGTCCTCCTTCCCGGGCAGCGCGTCGAACCTGACCAGCAGTCCCTTGGTCACACTCATGACTTCTCCTCTTCCTTTGTTGTGGTGCCCGCGAGTTGGGAAACGATCGCCGCGGAGAACGCCGTCAGGTCCTCCGGCGAGCGGCTGGTGACGAGATTCTTGTCGACCACGACCTCCTGATCAACGACGTTCGCGCCGGCATTGCGCAGATCCGTGCGGATGCTCGGGAAGGACGTCAGAGTGCGACCGCTGGCCACGCCGGCCTCGATCAACGTCCACGGTCCGTGACAGATGGCCGCCACGGGCTTGCCGCTCTCGACGAAGTCGCGGACGAAGGCGACAGCGTCCTTGTCGACCCGGAGCTGGTCGGGGTTCACCGTGCCGCCGGGAAGCAGCAGGGCGTCGTAGTCGCCCACCGCGGCGTCGGCGACCAACCCGTCGACGGCGAACGTGCCCGCTTCATCCAGGTCGTTCTTACGGGCCTTGATCTCGCCGTCGCGGATCGAGAGGACCTCGGTCTGAGCGCCGGCCCGTTCCAGTGCTTCGCGGGGCTTCTCGAGCTCCACTCGCTCGACCCCGTCGGCGGCGAGGATCGCGACCCTCTTGCCCTGGAGATCTGCTGCCATCTCAGTTTTCCTTCTTTCCGTTTGACATGCCGGGCTTGATGAGGACCTTGGTCCAACCCTTGGACCTGGCGTCGAAGTTCTTGTAGGCATCGGCAGCCTGGTCCAGCGAGATCTCGTGGGAGACGATCCAGGAAGGGGTCGCCTTGCCGGCCGCGATCAAGTCTCGCAGTCGGCGGTTGTACCGCTTGACCGGGGCCTGTCCGCTTCCCATGGTCTGCCCCTTGAACCAATGTGTGCCGAAGTCGATGGCCGCCTTGCCCTGCTTGGCCAATTCGCCCTCGGCCCCCGGGTCCTGGGGGACGAACACGCCGACGGTGCCGATCCCTCCGGTGAAGCGGACCGAGTTGATGAGCATGTTCAAGGTGGCGGCGGTGTCCTCGTTGCCCTGCGGATCGTGGGCCTGGTAGCCCACGCATTCGCAACCACGGTCAGCTCCGAGCCCCATCGTCTCGTCCAGCACAGCCTGCACGGGGTCGACCTTGGAGTCGTCGATGGCAATCGCACCGATCTGCTCGGCCAGCGCGAGCCGGTCAGGGTGGCGATCGACCACCATCACCTTTGCTGCGCCCTTGATCATCGCGGACAGGGCGGCCATCAATCCGACCGGACCCGCCCCAGCGATCACAACGCTGTCGCCGGGGATCACGCCGGCCATCTCGGTGGCGTGGTAGCCGGTGGGGAAGATGTCGGAGAGCATGACGTAGTCGTTCTCCTTCTCCTCCGCATCCTCGCCCAGGCGCAGCGCGTTGTGGTCACCGAAAGGCACGCGGAGAAGCTCCGCTTGGCCACCGCCATAGGGACCCATGTCGGCGAACCCATAGGCCGCTCCGGCGAATGATGGTTCGGGCTGGGTGGTGAGACAGTAGTTGGTCAGGCCGCGTTCGCAGTTCTTACAGAATCCGCACGAGATGTTGAACGGGAGCACAACCCGGTCTCCGACCCTGACCTTCTCCACGCCACTACCGACTTCGATGACCTCCCCCATGTTCTCGTGACCGAACGTCCGGCCTACTTCGAAGGAAGTCCGCCCCTCGTACATGTGGAGGTCCGAGCCGCAGATGTTCGTCGTCGTCACCCTGACCAGGACGTCGGTGGGTCGCTCGATCTTCGCGTCCGGGACCTCCTTCGTGCTGACCTGACGGGGTCCCTCGTACACTACTGCTTTCATGTCCACTCCGATCAAATGGTGTTGCTCGATAGCCTGCTGGCCTCGATAGCCTGTTGATAGGGCCTTGACAACGCCAGCCTTCGCGAGACAGTGAACGCCCACCGAAACCACGTTCTGATGTGCGTTTTCGGCGCGAACCGTGGCCTCTATCGCGAGTGCACCGTAAACGATCGATTGTGAGAGGCATCTCGGGCCGAAGAGCTTGGAAGCTGGCTGAGTCACGGTACGCTCGCGCCGTGAGTGATGACGATGTACTTCGCAGCCGCATTGCGATCGATCGAGCGCAGTCGCGATCATGGGTCGAGGTGGCGCAGTCTGCCCGGCTCCTGCGGGATCTCCTGACCGAGACGCCGCCAGCCATCGAGGGGTCGCCATTCAGCGTCATCGATGAGGAGCTGCCGCAGTCATGCGAAAAATGGTGCCGTTCATACCTGTCCTCAGCGCTCGAGCATCTTGGCATGTGGGCGGATTACGTAGCGCCGCTGTCATTCCACCCTGAAGCGGTCGTGCACCACGAAGCGCGTCCCGCGCAAACGCTTGCACGCGCGGCGCTCGAGTCTGCATCTCAAGCCGTATGGGTCATGTCCTCGCGCGATCCACGCGAGGTGCTACGGCGGCATCTATCCCTCGTTCTCGCAGACTGGGCGGAGCAGCGCAAGGCTGAGGTGGACGTGGAGCGCAAGGAAGTCCTCAAACAGCAACGGCTCGATCTGCTCGCCATTCTTGCGAGCCACGGCGTCAAGGTCGATGATCCGTCCTACCTGACACTCGTCACTGCGGCGGCGGATGAGGTACGGACGAACCTTTCCGATGGCGATCTCGCTGACCCGGCGCAAGTCGAGCGCCTGTGGCGCGCATCTGCTGGCTCGGCCCATGGAAAAATGTGGCCATCGCTTGAACTACGAGTGTCTGTCGAACGCGACGGGCGATCGTTCTCGTTCCCGGATGCCGACGCGATGTCAGCGATCCTCGTGCTCGCGAACAGGGTTACGCAGTATGGCGTGTTTCGGTTCATCGACTACGCGGGGCACGAGCCGCAACTCGCTGAGCGCCTCCGGGCAACCTCTCTAAGCTGGTACGCGCGCATCCCGAAGGTCCCAGGAGCACCGACGCGGCTCGAGGATGTTTCTGGCTACCCGCCCTTATGACTCAGCCCTCGCACTCTGGAACGCAAGGGTTCGCTAACTAAACGGGATGAGTGCGGTGAATTCCGACTCGCCGCCGCGAGGCTTGCCCGAAGTGCCTCATCCACTGCGGTCGATCAGCGATGGCGCTCTAGAACCAACGGAAGCCAAATGCAACCCGGGGGCCGCCGGGGGGCCGCGCACTGATTCTCGGCGCCGATTGCGTTCGGTCAATCCCAGTAGTTTCTAGGTGGGCCCTGCCGGGATCGAACCGACGACATCCACGGTGTAAACGTGGCGCTCTACCAGCTGAGCTAAAGGCCCTGGTGCGCTCAGTCTATCCGGGTGCGGATGCGCACCCGTGTCGTGGAAGAGGGATAGGCTGAGGTCGGCGCGCGTTGTGCACGGCCGACAAGGCTGCCCGTGTCGCTTCCCGTTTCCTTGGCATGACCTGCCAGCTTGACGAAAGGTTCCCCCGTGACCGTCCACGACCAGGATCCGTACTCTCAGGGCCCCCTCGACAGCGATCCGGAAGAGACCGGTGAGTGGCAGCAGTCGCTCGACGAGCTGGTGGACGCCAAGGGCCACGGCCGCGGGCGCGAGATCATGCTCAGCCTGCTCAAGCGCTCCAAGGAACTGCACCTGAACGTGCCGATGGTTCCGACCACCGACTACATCAACACCATCGCCCCGGAGAACGAGCCCGAGTTCCCCGGCGACGAGGAGATCGAGCGGCGTTACCGCGCCTGGATCCGTTGGAACGCCGCCATCACGGTGCACCGCGCCCAGCGCCCCGGGATCGGCGTCGGCGGTCACATCTCCACCTACGCGTCCTCCGCGGCGCTGTATGAGGTGGGCTTCAACCACTTCTTCAAGGGCGCGGACCACCCCGGTGGCGCCGACCAGATCTTCATCCAGGGTCACGCCTCCCCCGGCACCTACGCCCGCTCCTTCCTCGAGGGTCGCCTCACCGAGGACCAGCTCGACGGCTTCCGCCAGGAGAAGTCGCACGCGCCGAACGGCATCCCGTCGTACCCGCACCCGCGCCTGATGCCGGAGTACTGGCAGTTCCCGACGGTGTCTATGGGTCTCGGCCCGATCAACGCCATCTACCAGGCGATGTCGAACAAGTACCTCGAGAACCGCGGGATCAAGGACACCTCGCAGTCCCACGTCTGGGCGTTCCTCGGCGACGGCGAGATGGACGAGGTCGAGAGCCGCGGCCAGCTCCAGGTCGCCGCGAACGAGGGCCTCGACAACCTCACCTTCGTCGTCAACTGCAACCTGCAGCGTCTCGACGGCCCGGTGCGCGGCAACGGCAAGATCGTCCAGGAGCTCGAGTCGTTCTTCCGCGGCGCGGGCTGGAACGTCATCAAGGTGGTCTGGGGCCGTGAGTGGGACGACCTGCTCGCCCGCGACACCGAGGGTGCACTGCTCAACCTCATGAACGTCACGCCCGACGGCGACTACCAGACGTACAAGGCCGAGTCCGGGGCCTACATCCGCGAGCACTTCTTCGGCCGCGACGAGCGCGCCGCCGCGCTCGTCAAGGACTACTCCGACGACGACATCTGGAACCTCAAGCGGGGTGGCCACGACTACCGCAAGGTGTACGCCGCGTTCAAGGCCGCGACCGAGCACAAGGGCAAGCCGACCGTCATCCTCGCGAAGACCGTCAAGGGCTACGGGCTCGGCCCGCAGTTCGAGGGCCGGAACGCGACCCACCAGATGAAGAAGATGACGCTGGACAACCTCAAGACGTTCCGCGACGCGATGCACATCCCGATCACGGACGCGCAGCTCGAGGAGAACCCGTACCTGCCCCCGTACTACAACCCGGGACCGCAGGACGAGACGATCCAGTACATGCTCGAGCGCCGCAAGGCCCTCGGCGGCTTCCTCCCGGAGCGCCGCTCGACGCACGTCGGCCTCTCCCTTCCCGAGGAGAACGCCTACGCGCTGCCGAAGAAGGGCTCCGGCACGCAGGAGATCGCCACGACCATGGCGTTCGTCCGCCTGTTGAAGGACCTGCTGCGCTCGAAGGAGTTCGGCCACCGCATCGTGCCGATCATCCCCGACGAGGCGCGCACGTTCGGCATGGACGCGTACTTCCCGACCGCGAAGATCTACAACCCCAACGGCCAGCACTACACGTCGGTCGACCGGGAGCTGCTGCTCGCCTACAAGGAGAGCCCGCAGGGACAGATCGTCCACGTCGGCATCAACGAGGCCGGTGCTCTCGCGGCATTCACCGCCGCGGGCACGTCGTACGCGACGCACGGCGAGCCGCTCATCCCGATCTACATCTTCTACTCGATGTTCGGCTTCCAGCGCACCGGCGACGCCCAGTGGGCCGCCGGCGACCAGATGGCCCGCGGCTTCATCATCGGCGCCACCGCCGGGCGCACCACCCTCACGGGTGAGGGCCTCCAGCACGCCGACGGGCACTCGCACCTGCTCTCCTCGACCAACCCGGCGACGGTCTCCTACGACCCGGCGTACGGCTATGAGATCGCGCACATCATGCGCTCCGGTCTCGAGCGCATGTACGGCGGGCAGCACGAAGACCCGAACGTCATGTACTACCTCACGGTGTACAACGAGCCGATGGTCCAGCCCGCGGAGCCGGCCGACGTGGATGTGGACGGCATCGTCCGCGGCATCCACCGCGTCTCCGTCGGCGAGGGCGACGGCCCCCGCGCCCAGCTCTTCGCCTCCGGCGTCGGCCTGCCGTGGGCGCTCGAGGCCCAGGAGCTGCTGAAGAAGGACTGGGGTGTCGTCGCCGACGTGTGGTCGGTCACCTCGTGGACCGAGCTGCGCCGCGACGGCCTCGCCGCCGACGAGCACAACTTCCTCCACCCGGACCAGGAGCCGCGCACCGCGTACCTCACGCAGAAGCTCCAGGGCGCCGAGGGTCCCGTCGTCGCGGTCAGTGACTTCATGCACGCCGTGCAGGACCAGATCCGCCCGTGGGTCCCGAACCGCTTCGCCACGCTCGGCGCCGACGGCTTCGGCTTCTCGGATACCCGTGCCGCGGCCCGCCGCTTCTTCAAGATCGACGGACCGTCGATCGTCGTGCGCACGCTGCAGGCGCTGGCCGAGGAGGGCAAGGTCGAGCGCGGCCTCTCCGCCCAGGCCATCGAGAAGTACCGCCTGCACGACGTGAACGCCGGCACGAGCGGCAACGCAGGCGGCGAAAGCTGAGCCCTCGGTGACAGCTGCCTCCGCCGCCGGCATGGACAAG
>Ga0233424_10000846_pt1 | contig 32623 bp, 30 predicted proteins | sample Watercolumn_Towu_FD_181011 | JGI IMG/M metagenome (GOLD analysis project Ga0233424, IMG submission 181011) | Freshwater microbial communities from Lake Towuti, South Sulawesi, Indonesia - Watercolumn_Towuti2014_125_MG | ecosystem: Environmental > Aquatic > Freshwater > Lake | place: Indonesia... | reverse complement strand
CTGATATGGTTTTTCCCATCGCAGAGTAAAGTCAGGGACGGAGTGGTCCGCGTTTCGCGAAGCGAATATCCTTTCTGGGGAAACTGATGGCGGGGCTTGGGAAGCCCATCCGTCCCAGGTCAGTCCCGAATGGCGCTTAGATAAGGCTTCGACGTGTCCTGCAGAACCAATTGCAGGGCTGGTGCCGCCTATTTCACGATGGTTCCAGAGCAGGTGAGGAAGCCGTTGCTCAAATGTGCTCCGACATGCCGCACTCAGGTGTGACGAGATGACATCACTTCCGATCGTCAGGCTTCAATTTCCCCAGCCGGGAAAGGTTCTGTTTTGCGGCCGGGTCGTCGGGATTCAAGCGCAGCGCTTCGCGGAAGTGCGTTTCAGCCTCGGCCATCTTTTCCTCGGCCAGGCAAACCAGGCCAAGGCCGTCACGAGCTCTGTAATACGCCGGGCTCAGGCGCAGCGTAGTTTCGAATTCGGAGCGGGCTTCGGTCAGTTGTTTCTCAGTGAGGAGGATCAAGCCAAGATAGTAATGGGCCTCCGTGTGGTCAGGGTCAAGTTGGATGGCCGCCTGGAAATGCGCTTTTGCTTCGTCCGTGCGGCCCAGAGGTCCCAGCACCTTGCCCAGGCCAAAGTGCGCGGAGACATCGTTCGGGTTGGCCGCAAGCTGGTTCAAGTAGTAAGCCGCGGTCTCCTGGAAGCCCCACAAGCGATGTGTGTTCTGCAAGGCTGCCAGATCGCCGGCGTGGCGCGGCAAGATCTGCAACCAGAATTCGCCCATTTCATCCGTGGATTGCGGTCCGAAGACCACGCGGCGCGGCGGGACGTTTGGGTTGCGCACATTCGCCGCCGAATTGTCGTAGAGATAGCGCATGGTGATTCGAGTTCCCTTCGGCAAGAAAACCGGCTTGCGATAGCGATATTCGCTTTGCCAATTGAAATCCCATTCCTTGATGAAAAGCAGCGGCGCCTTTTTCCCGTTCGGAACCATGGCAAAGCCTTCGGCGCGCTTGCCCAGATAGTGCAGATGGGGCAGCACCGCGAGCACCTCCACGTCTGCCGGCAATTCCATCGAGCGCTCGACGAGATAATCCGTCTCGCCCGCCGGAATGTCGATCAACTCGGAGAGCAGACCAAGGCGGCAGGGCGTTTTCACGGGCGGCGATTCCGTGAAAAACAGGCCGATCCGCGGTTGGACCAACTCCGATTTGCCAGTCCGCTGCATGTGAATTTGCAGTACGAGGTCCGCCCCGCCATCCAACGCCCACGCCAGCCCATCCGGTTCCTTCCGCGGCGCGCGGCCCGGGGTCCACGTGAGCATATGGCCAACCGGGAACTTGGCCGGCACGGTCATTCCGGCAAACCCCGGCTCCTCATCCTGCTCGTCCAACCGCCGCGACTGTTGCGTGGAATCCAGGAGAATGCGGACGTGATGAACACTTCGGCTTTGCGGCTGAAACTCCAGAGCGCGGACGTAGCGGGTTTCCTGCGCTGGAGCGGGAATGACGAAGTTTCGGTAAAGATCGGGTCCTTCGGGAGCCAGGGTGTAAGGTTGCGGCATTTGAACCACCAGATCCGGTTCGCCGAGTTGCCAGCCGTCGGCAAATTCCGGCAAAGGCGGCAGGTCCGTTGGATTTCCTTCCGGCGTGCCCGCCTCGAGCCATTCTTGAAAGGATTCGATCTGTTCGACCGACAGCCGCCGTTCGTCGAGGAATTCGCCATAGCCTGGCTCCGGCAGCCACGGCGGCATGTAGCGCTTTTGCGTCACCTTGACGATCTGAGCCGCGTGTTTCACAGCCTCGGCGTAAGTCAACAGATTGAAAGGTCCAGCCTGGCCGGGACGATGGCACGGAGCGCAATGCTCGAAAAGAATGGGCGCGATGTCGCGGTTGAAGGTCACCGGGCCGCGTGAGCCCGAAGCACGGGGAGTTTCTGAACCGTTTGGCGCGCAACCTGGCAGGAGAATTCCAGCCAGCCCCAGGGCGGCAATTACCCGGGAGATGACGAGATAACGCCTGGCTGCTGTACTACAAAACATGAATTTGCAGCATCGAAGCGCGTTGCGGCGCCTGGCGGCGAGCGCGCCGAAAAAGAGTTCGGCGCTCCATGCCCAACGTTGGAACGCTTCAACGCCTCAACGTTGCAACGTTCGCGGTTTACCTGGGCCGCACGTCGAACTCCAGGAAATGCACATCTTGAAGGATGCCCGGTCCAAGGATGTCACTAAACGTCGCAGCGAGTTCCGTGCGGAGCAAGGCTTGGATGTCAGGCTTGGAGACATCCGCCAGATTCTTGGCGCTCAGAACTCCAGAAGCCGAGTCGAGCAGCCGGTTGTAGTTGAGATTCAAAGCGCTAACCAACGGTGGGTCGTCACCCTGGATCCCCAGGCGCGCCACAATCACATGCCCCCCGCGAGTCGCCGCGACATTGACAACAATCTTCTCAGGTTTTGCTTCCCCGAGCGCATCCCCGTTGACGTCCATGATCGCCAGCTTGCCGAAGTATTTTTTCCTGTGGAACCCGATTGTCGCACGGGTCAGGGGAGCGACCAGACCGGGATGAGATTTCGGCAATTCGTCCTCGGCCACCGGTTTTGCCGCCGGTGCAGAATGGCCTGATGCCTGGGATGAAGCCGGCTTGGGCGCCGTCTTTGCCGTCCCGGGCGACATGAACCGAAGCGTGAGCCACGCCGCCGCTGGCACCAGCAAAATAATGAGGATCAAAGGCAAGAACGCCATCACCGCGCTCTTGGGCTTGGGAGCGGTCGGCTGCGCGTCATCTTTGTCGGCCATGGGAGTGCGTGCTGGGGCGGCGGATAAACAGGTTCTAACTGGGCAAGAGATCGAGCGCAGTCATCAAGGCCTGATTGACTTTGTCCGCGTCGCCTTCACCGTGAATTTCAATCAGCTTCCCGCTCTTGCGGTAGTATTTCACCACCGGGCCAATGGTGCGCTCGAAGACGGCGAGCCGCACGCGAACGGCATCCGGATCCGCGTCATCCGGCCGGTAGAGATGTTCTCCCTGGCATTTGTCGAACGGACATTTCTGGAACGGCGCCACTGCGGGGAATGGCATCTGGCATTCGCGACAAATCCGCCGGCCGGAAAGGCGGTTCACTATCTCTTCCTCGGAAACCACGAGCGAGATGACGGCGTCCACCTTGCGTCCCAATTCAAGGAACAGGGTGTCCAGGAACTCAGCCTGGTTAAGCGTGCGCTGGAAGCCTTCCATCACGACGCCCTGAGCCGCCGGGATCAGCCGAATCCAGGCTTCAAACATCGCATCCGCGACTTCGTCGGGAATCAGTTCGCACCGGCTCACGTAACGTTTGGCCAGGAGACCAAGGCCGGTTTGCTCTTTGATGTTTTTCTTGAACAGCTCACCGATCGAAATTGGCGCCAAGTCATACTTCACCACGACGCGGTCAACCTGGGTCCCCTTGCCAACTCCGGTCGGTCCAATAATAGAAATATTCATGAGCGTGGAGTTCGGACCGAGATGCAGACTAGACCGCCGCGCAGTGCGTTTCAAATAAAATTCCTGCCGTGGCGCTCGTGGCAGTGCATCCACAAGTTGTTGGTGCCCCGTAGCGCAGATTTGAAATCTGCTGTATCGCAGGATTGCATCCTGCTGGGCCTCGGCGTGGCCTGGGGCGTTGAGAAGACCCGACACGCAGCCGATTTCAAATCGGCGATACGGCAGAGTGCAACTCTGCGCTACGGGCGCAGGAATCACCGACCACTCGTGAATGCACCGCGCCCGTGGTGCGTCTGGAGTTGCTTGACCCGACTGGAAAGAACGGCAGGGCAGACCCACCGCGCTCGCTGCGGATTGACAGCGTAGCAGGACTATTATTACCTCTGCCACATGGGTGTCCGACAGAAGTTCTCCGCAGTCTCTTTGGCCTGGTTTCTCTCAACGATGATCTTCTCCCAGGCCGACGATTGGCCGCGCTGGCGCGGGCCTGATCTTAACGGCATTTCGAAGGAAACCGACTGGACGACAGCGTGGCCCAAGGAAGGTCCGCGCCAACTCTGGAAGGCCTCGGTCGGCATCGGCTTCTCTTCGGTGGCCGTCGCCCAATCTCGCGTCTTTACGCTGGGGAATTCGGATGAAACGGACACCGTGTTTTGTTTCGACGCCGAAACGGGCCGCCCACTCTGGAAGCATTCCTATTCCTGCCCGCTCGATGCGAAATATTACGAAGGCGGCCCCGGCTCCACGCCCACGGTCGATGGCGACAAGGTTTTCACGTTCAGCAAACGCGGGCATCTTTTTTGTTTCGAGGCCGCAAGCGGGCGCGTCGTCTGGCAAAAGGATTTGATGTCTGAGTTGGGGGCAAAGAAACCCGAATGGGGTTTTGCGGGCTCCTCGCTGGTGGAAGGCAATCTGCTGATTTTGAATCTGGGCGCGGGCACGGCGGTGGACAAGGCCACGGGCCACGTGATTTGGAAATCCGACACCAGCGCGGCGGGTTATGCGACGCCCGTGCCATTTGTCTCGAATGGAGAACGCTGCGTCGCGATCTTTTCCGGCAAAGCTCTCCTCGGTGTGCGGGTCCGAGACGGCGAACCGCTTTGGCGGCATTCCTGGGTCACCAAGTGGGACATCAATGCCGCCGAACCCATCGTGATCGACGACAAGCTGTTCATCTCGACGTTCGACCGCGGTTGCGCGTTGATTAAGGTGGGTTCGACGACGCCGGCCGTGGTATGGGAAAACGCGAGCATCGCCAACCACTTCAACAGTTGTGTCAACCTGAACGGATTTGCCTACGGAGTCCACGGGAACACCGATCACCCCGACCGGGATTTCCGGTGTGTGGATCTGACCACCGGCCAGGTGAAGTGGAAGCAGACCGGCTTCGGCCTCGGCTCCGTGATGGCTGCCGATGGGAAATTGGTCATCCTGAGCGATCGCGGTGAACTGGTGGTCGCCGAGGCTACCCCCGAACGTTTTCGACCGTTGGCGCGAGCGCAAGTGTTGGGAGGCAAATGCTGGACGGCGCCGGTGCTCGCGAATGGCAGGATCTATTGCCGCAACGCTCAGGGAACTTTGATCTGCCTGGAGGTTCGCGCAGCGAATCGGTAGCCCGTAGCGCAGATTTTCAATAGATTCTCAATCTGCCGTATCACCTGCCTGCGCTGAGGCTTCGGCAGGCGGCCGACTTGCAGTCGGCAGGGCGCCCAAGCGCTTTGGATTGGCCGGCACTTCGCAGATTCCAAATCTGCGATACGGCGCAGCGCGGCAAAGCCGCAATTAAAGGAGCGCGGACAGCCATGTCCGCGAGTCGTCCGCAGATGCAAGCAGCGCGCGGACAAGGCTGTCCGCGCTTCGAGAATCGTCGCGGCTTGCGACGATTCTGAGCGATACTGATAGAGTGCAACTCTGCGCTACGCCAACGCCAATCACTGATAAACTCAGACCTCACAAAAACAGAAGAATCAGGACAGGGACTGTAATCAATTCAATTCCCCGACTTCTCCGTTCTCTCCGTTGCCTCCTGTTCAGAAAACAGAAGGCAGCGGAGCACACGGAGAGGGCAATGAAAGGAATTCAGTTTCCACATCGGGACTTAACCAACCTCGCCCTTTAGTGAGTTCTGAAACTCGTGGATGCACTGCCGGTCCTGCCGGTCGGCGCCGGCTGCATTGGCGATTCCCGCCGGAACAAGCTTGACAAAGATCAAGTCGGCGTTTGGAATTTTATGGGGTTAATCAGCTGGCATGCACAGCGTTTCAAATCCATCCGCGTTTGATCAACCGCGCGCTGGCTGCATCATTCGCACTTGAAAGGAGAGTCTGATGAACGCGGATAGCACCAAACCGAAGTCGCCAGCCAGGGGAGAGATCGCCGGAGAAGTGTGGGGAGGCCTGGCTGCCATGCTGGTGGCGTTGCCCTCGGCCATCGCGTTCGGTGTCGCGATCCATGGCAAACTCGGCCCGGACTACGTCGCGCAAGGCGCGGTCGCGGGCATGATCGGCGCCGTGGCGCTCGGACTGCTCGCTCCCATCTTCGGTGGAGCGCCGCGTCTGATTACGGTGCCGTGCGCGCCTGCTGCGGCCGTGATGGGCACCCTGGCCCTTGATTTGGCCAGCGGAAAATCCGCGAGCGGCGCGCTGTCGCCCGCTCAAGTGACTCTGTTCTTGACGCTCGTAGCGCTCATGTCGGGCGGTCTGCAATTCCTTTACGGGTCCATTGGGAGCGGGAGGCTCATCAAGTATATCCCGTTCCCGGTCGTCTCGGGCTATCTGAGCGGGGTCGGTTTGAAAATTTTCCTGGATCAAGTGCCCAAGCTCTTTGGGTTTTCCGTCTCGAAGGAGGCGGGGCTTTGGAAGGGCCTGTCCGTGGGGCTGACTTCACCCGATCTTTGGCAATGGCAAGCCATCGTGGTGGGGACCGTCACCATGATGGGGATGATTCTCGGACCGAAAATAACCAAGGCTGTTCCCGCGGCAATCCTAGGTTTGTTTGGTGGAATTGTGACGTACCTGGGACTCGGCCTCGTTGACAGAACCCTTCTCGATCTGCACAACAAGCTGCTGATCGGACCGCTGGCGACGGGGGGGGGTCACTGTGGAGCGGAATGACGAAGCTCTGGGCGGCCATCGGTGGAATTCATTTGGCCGATCTGCGCGCGCTGCTTATGCCGGCGCTGACGCTCTCGGTGTTGCTCTCGATCGATACGCTGAAGACCTGCGTGATCGTCGATGCGTTGACGCGCAGCCGCCACAACTCCAACCGGGAATTGATTGGACAAGGCATTGGCAATTTGGCGTCCGCGCTCGTGGGCGGAGTCCCGGGGGCCGGGACGATGGTTGCCACGTTGGTCAACGTGAACAGTGGGGGTAAGACCAGGCTGTCGAGCATTCTGGAAGGCGTGTTCGTTCTGTTGGCCCTGCTGCTCTTGAGCCGGCTTATTGGATGAGTGCCGCTGGGGGCGCTGGCCGGCATCCTGATCGTCATCGCGTACCGCATGTTCGAGAAAGGCAGTTTCCATCTTCTGAAACAACGGTCCACGGTGCCGGACTTTTGCGTGATTGCGGCGGTGGTCGCCGTGGCGGTGACGAAAGGTTTGATTGAAGCGGCGGGCGTGGGCGTGGCGCTGGCGATTTTCCTGTTCATCCGGGAGCAAATTCGCGGTTCCGTGACGCGCCGGAAGCTTTATGGCAATCAGATTTCCTCCAAGCAACACCGCTTGCCGTCCGAAAAGAAAGTGCTGGAAGAATACGGAACGCTGACCACGGTGTGCGAGCTGCAGGGCAGCCTGTTTTTCGGAACGACCGATCAGTTGTTCAGCGAATTGGAATCGGACCTGAAAATGAGCCGCTACGTCATCCTGGACATGCGCCGCGTGCAATCGGTCGATTTTACGGCGGCACACATCCTCGAACAAATCGAGGCCATGCTGAAGGAGCGCGGCGGGCATTTGATCTTCAGCAACCTCCCCGCTACCGTGCCCACGGGCCAGAACCTCCAGACGTATTTCAGCCAGGTCGGGCTGGTGAACCCGACGCAAAACGTCAAGATTTTCGACGCGCTCGATGCCGCCCTGGAATGGGCGGAGGACCGCATTCTCGAGGAGCACCACATGCTTCAGTCCGGGCAGGAACGCCCGCTGGAATTGCCCGAAATCGAATTGCTCGACGAGTTCGAGGAAGAACGCATCCTGAGCGATTTGAAGAGCATCGTGAAGGAACGTTCCTACAACGTCGGTGAGACGATTTTCCATCGCGGAGAGCCTGGCGACGAACTCTACCTGATCCGGCGCGGCATCGTGCGCATTCTGCTCCCGCTCGGCAATGGAAGATCCCACAACCTGGCGACCTTCGCGCGCGGGAACTTTTTTGGCGACATGGCGTTCCTCGAACGCAGCATCCGCTCGGCGGACGCGGTCGCGACCACGGGGACGGATTTGTTCGTGATTTCGCGGAAAAACTTTGACGAGGCTTCCAAAGCCAATCCGTTGCTCGGGGTGAAGTTTTTTGCGCGGCTGGCCCGCACGCTGGCGATCCGGCTCCGGCACACGGATAATGAATTGCGGGCTTTGCAGGAGGCGTAGGCGGTTGTGGATTCCTGAGTCCTGGCGCCGATTAGCGCCACAGCGACAGTTTCACCAATGGACCGGAGCGCGGGCGACCTCGCCCGCAGGACGCTCGACTGGCCGGTGCGCGTCCAAGGTTTCCAACGCCCCGGGCGTCGCCGATGCGCTGCGGACGATGTCGTCCGGGCGCCGGCTTGTTTTCTTGAATCAGCCGTGCATGCCGTGACCGCCGTGGCCAGCACGCGATTTTTGTTCGCCAACCCAGGGGGAATTGAATTACCACAAGCGGCATTCATTGCTGGATTGACTGGCAACGCACCGTTATCGAGAGGAAACACTGTGAGCGCGACCGAAAAAAAATCAAAAACGACCAAACCGAAAGAAAGCCCGGCCGGACGCTGGCTTTCCTACCGCCCGGAAATCAAAGTGCTGGACTGCACGATTCGCGACGGAGGCTTGATGAACGACCATCACTTCGACGACGCCACGGTCAAAGCCGTTTACAAGGCCTGTGTCGAAGGCGGCATCGATTACATGGAGATTGGTTACAAGGCCTCTCGAAAGGGAATCAAGGTCGGGGAGCACGGTCCCTGGAAGTATTGTCTTGAAGAAGACATCCGCCGCATCGTCGGCGACAATCAGACCGATTTGAAGCTGGCCGTGATGGCGGACGCGGAGCGATGCGATTACCACGAAGACATTCCGGCCAAGAAAGAGAGCGTCATCGACATGATCCGGGTGGCGACCTACATCAACCAGATTCCGACGGCGCTAGACATGGTCAAGGACGCGCACGACAAAGGCTACGAGACCACCGTCAACTTGATGGCGGCTTCAACCGTGCCGGATCGCGAGCTGAATGAAGGGCTGGAGATGCTGGCGGGTTCCGAGGCCCAGGGCATTTACGTCGTGGACAGCTTTGGGGCCCTCTACAGCGAACAGGTGCAGTATCTGGTGAAGAAATACCAGCATTACTGCAAGGCGTCCGGCAAAGAGGTGGGCGTCCACATGCACAACAATTTGCAACTCGCCTATGCAAACACGATCGAAGGAATCATCCTGGGATCGAACTTGCTGGATGCGACGATGGCCGGGTTGGGCCGCGGCGCCGGCAATTGTCCCATGGAACTGTTGATCGGCTTTCTCCACAACCCGAAGTACAACCTCCGACCCGTCCTGGAATGTGTCCAGTATGCCATCGAGCCGTTGCGCTCGAAGTTGGGCTGGGGGTTTGATCTGCCCTACATGATGACCGGCCTGCTGAATCAGCACCCCCGCGCGGCCATGAACTTCAAGGCGGGAGAAGGCCAGGGCGACATCGGCGCCTTTTACGACGCGGTCATGGACGGGCAGTGAGCGGACTCCGCTTCTGGAGCTTCTGCAATTTCGGGCTGATGACCAAGGCGCAGTAAGGTTTGTTCGGGTTCTTCCGGAAATAGTCCTGGTGGTACCCTTCGGCGGGATAGAATTTCGCGAAGGGCACGATCTCGGTGACCACCGGGTCTTTGAACTTCTTGGCCGCGGCCGCTTTGGATTTCTCCGCCGCGCGTTTCTGGATTTCATCGTGATACAGAATGATGGAGCGGTACTGGGTGCCGTGGTCCGCACCCTGGCGATCGAGCGTGGTCGGATCGTGAATTTCCCAGAAGATGTCGAGGATCTGTTCGTAGGAAATCTTTGCCGGATCAAATTCGATTTGGATCACTTCGGCGTGGCCGGTGGCGCCTTCACACACCTGTTCGTAAGTCGGATTCGCGGTCTTGCCGCCCGCATATCCCGAAATCACCGCTTTCACGCCTTCGAACGTCTCGAAACATGCCTCGGTGCACCAGAAACAACCGCCGCCTAGCGTGGCGAGTTGAGTTTTCAGAGCGGCGCTCGTTGATTTTGAGTCGGCTTCGGCCTGCATCACGGGCGTTACCATAAACAGGCTGAGGACGAGACAAAAGCCCAATTCAAGACTGCGGCGATATGTATTCATAGGCTTGCAGAATTTACCCGCCCTTAACGTCGTAGCAATAGATCAAATTCTGATCCCGGAGGAACAGTTTGCCGTTGGAAATGACAGGATGCGTCCAAATGCGGCCTTGCGGACTCCGGATGGTGGTTTGCGGGGTCAATTTGAATCGTCCGCGCTCCTGCCAGCCGCTCGGCGACGCTTCGACGAGGGCGACAGTCCCGTCGCTTTCATCCAGGCAATAGAGCATTCCATCGGCGCAGGTGACCGCGCCTTTGCCGAGCTTCCTCAGTTCGCTCCAGACTTCTTCTCCGGTCTTGAAATTCTGGCAGAGCCAGCCGGTGCCGTCGGAGTGGCCATAAAGATAGTCGCCCACGAGAACGACTCCGCCGTGGTGGTTCCTCATTACCTGTTCTCGTAAACCTCGGTGGCTTGACTCTCCGCACCAATCTTCACGAGCTTGCTGCCCGCGCCGTACCCGGCCGTGACACACGCAGCCATCCCGGAAAATCGGAGTGGGAATGACGGCGGTGCGTCCAGGAAAGGACGACTTCCAAAGCAATTTGCCATCCTTTGCCGAGACACCGACTATGTACCATTCTATTTATCGTTTGGATCAGTTCCTGAGCGACGGCTCGACAAGGCCCTATTCATGTTTGGTAAGTTTCTCAAGATCGCGAAAAATATGCATAACAATAGGGCGCTGTCGTATTGTAGCGAACCGCCGCCCCCGCCGGGCAGTCGGACGGTTCGGTTAATGATCGGCAGCAGATCGTCTCGGTGGATCGAGTGCGGCATCGGAAGGATGCATATCGATGAGGATGAAGAGTAGGACACGGACTAACGAGAGGGTCGAGACGAACCGCTACTGGGCGTTTCCGGCTGCCGGCTGCGGGCCTTTCTATTTGAGTCGATTCCCGCCAATGGCTACAATCCGATCCCACCGTGAATTCGTGATCTGACCATCCTTCTGGAGGACTTACTGTATGCTGAAAATCCGCACCGCTTGGCTCGCCTCGTTTCTCCTCGCCTCCGCCGCTGGCTATGGCGACGACAAATGGCCCGATCTTCCCTACACGTGGGTTGCCGACTGGCCCGCTTTGCCGGCGGAATGGAACTTCGGCGAAGTGCCCGGCGTCGCCGTGGATGCGAAGGACAACGTCTATGTGTTCAACCGTAGCCCGCACCCGCTCATGCAGTTCACCAGTTCGGGCAAGTTTGTCCGCTCGCTGCTCGAAGGGATGGTGACCTCGGCGCACGGCGTGCGGATCGATCAGGAAGGGAACATCTGGGTGGCCGATCACAACGGCCACGTCGTTTTGAAGCTCAACCCAGCCGGACGCATCATGATGGTGCTCGGAAGGCGGGACAACCCGGGGACGACCGAGACGAACTTCAACCGGCCGACCGACGTCGCGGTCGCGCCGACCGGGGAGATTTACGTCAGCGACGGATACGGGAATTCGCGCGTGATGAAGTTCGGCCGGGACGGACGCTTCCTCGCGCAGTGGGGTCAGAAGGGGAGCGCACCCGGTGAATTCAACCTGCCGCACTCGATCGTTCTCGACGTCGCGGGGCAAGTCTATGTGGCCGACCGCGAGAACCATCGCATTCAGATCTTCACCGCGGATGGGAAGTTCGTGAAAGAATGGAAGGGATTCGGCTCGCCCTGGGGACTGGCGATTACGCCAGACGGCGAAATCTTCATGGCCGACGGATACGCCAACCGTGTTCTCAAGTTGGCGCCGGACGGCCGCGTCTTAGGCGCGCTCGGCTCCCCCGGGAAACTGCCGGGGCAGTTCGCCTTCGCGCATCACCTGGCCGTCGGGAAGCGAGGCGAACTCTATGTCGCCGAAATCCTCAATTGGCGCGTTCAAAAGTTCGTGCCGAAGTAGTCTGGCGGCGCTGCCAATCCATGTGGCAAAAGCGGACGATCAAACTGGACAAGAACATTTCGATCCAGGCCAAACCGGGTAACAATGTCTTTGTGGCCAACCGCGGCGATGTGTCGTTCGAGTATCCCGCCTCGTGGGTCGTGAAACCATCGGACAACTCCATCTGCTTCTACGATGCGCAGCCGCTCCTTGATTGCTTCCGCGAAACTGGTGTTGCTTCAATTGGAAATCCCAATTGAGACAGTCATCGCGGCTCCGCGTATCGCCAAAGAGGCTGGCGCGGCGGTGATTCTGGATCCCGCGCCGGCGCGATGTCTTCCGGAAGTTTTTCTGAAGTGCGCGGATTATCTGACGCCAAACGAAACCGAAATCGCAATTCTCACCGGTGCAGCCCCAGGACTGATGACGCGAACGACCGCCCGCGATCCGGCTCAAAAGCTGAACCGTCGCGGCGCGGCAAACGTGATCGTCAAAATGGGCGCTCAGGGTGCCCTGCTGGTCGGACCGGACCGGGAACATTTCTGGCCGGCCTTGGAGGTGCGAGCGGTCGATACGACCGCGGCGGGAGATGCGTTTAACGCCGCCCTTGCCGTGGCACTGGCGGAGGACAAATCAGTGATCGACGCCGGCCAGTTTGCCACTTCGGCTGCGGCGTGCTCCGTTACTCGATCCGGCGCGCAGCCAAGCCTGCCCACGCGCGCCGAAGTGGAGGCGTTCACTCGGTCCAATTCCTCGATTGACAAGCAACCCTAGGGACGCCAAGTCATCTGAGTTTTGAATCTAAATTCAACGACCTCAAATCAATTAAATCCCTCATGAAACGACGATCCTTTCTCAAGTCCTCACTGGCGGCAACTGGCGTCGCCGGCCTGGCGCCGATAGTCACCAGTCAGGCGGCTGAACCCGGCAGCAAGCCACCACGCGAGTTCTATGAGTTGCGGATGTATCATCTTCGCCGCGGACCGAAGCAAAAACTCTTCGACGATTTCTATCGCGACGCCGCCGTGCCGGCCTGGAATCGGGCCGGGGTTGCGCCTGTGGGCGTGTTCAACGTCATGGTGGGCCCGGACAGCCCGACGACCTACGTGTTGCTGACCCACAAATCCATGGAGTCGATGGCCACGGCCACGGATCGAGTTCGCGCCGATGCGCAATATCAGAGGGCGGGCGCGGAGTTTATCAACGCGACGCCCGCTGACCCGGCCTACGTGCGGGTCGAAAGCTCCTTTCTCGCGGCCTTCGAGGGCATGCCCAGACTCGAAGTGCCAGCGGGAGTTGCGGAAAAGAAGCCGCGGCTCTTCGAGTTGCGCACTTACGAGAGCCACAGCAAGAAGGCGAACAAGAAGAAAATCGAGATGTTCAACCAGGGCGAAATCGCGATCTTCCGCCGGTCCGGGCTTCAACCGGTGTTCTTCGGAGAAACGCTCGTGGGGCCGAGAATGCCTAACCTGACTTATATGCTGGTGTTCGAGAACATGGCCGGGCGCGACAAGGCCTGGAGCACATTCGTCGCGGACCCGGAGTGGAAGAAGTTGAGCGCGACGCCGGGCTACACCGATCCGGAAATCGTGACTAACATCAGCAATCTCTTCCTCCGGCCCACGGCGTATTCGCAGATTTAGGAATCTCTTGCGGATTGTCGTGCCTGGGTCGGCGAAGGTTGCAGGGATTTCTGACGCCCGGTTCTCCCGGTAATTTGACAGAGGACGATGGCCTTCCCGGGCATCCGCTGTCGGCGTTGCCAGACGAACGCGTTTGAGGTATGAGTTGGCTCGTCCGACCGATGAAAACACCGCTGATGAAGCCGGATCGATTTTGGAGAAAATCCCGAATTGCGGCCCGAATTATTCTGAAGAAGGAGCGCGCACCGCTGCGCCCGCGGGAACTCCGTTTGGCCAGCCATCTCTTGGACGACGCCGGAGTCACCAACCGCCTCATTGACCAGGCGATGAGTTTTCTCAAAGCGCGAAAAAATGGCTACAGGCTTTTGGACAGAGCAAATTGATTTGGGCACTCCGGCCGGGGCCGCCCTAAAGAAGCTCGTTGACGTCTTGCCCCAAGATCGGCCCTTTCGGATCACACTCTTTGGTTCGGCGCCGATTCAAATGACCGTCGAGCCATCTCTGCTGAGCGCGGACATCGATCTTTTCTGCGATGAAGAGGATTTGAGCGAATTCGTTCGCCAGGCCGGATTGGATCGAGAGCACTCAGATTTCTACATTCAAGTTTGCTCGGGGCTTAACTTTCGCACGAGCCCTCACTGGGCCGGTCGCACTCAGACGACGGCGATTCGCAATGTAACGTTCGTGCTTCCCCATCCGATTGATATTCTCATCGCCAAGCTGAATCGCCTGGACGAAAAGGATGTGGAGGCCTTTCGCGTGGTGATGCGGAAAACCGGCCATCCCACCGAGGCCGAATTGATCCACCAACTCCAGATGGCCGTCGATTTGTTCCGGCCCAGCTTCGATGAGGAACAAGGCCATGACATCGCGAACAATTGCCGCCGCCTGTGGCCGTTGATCTACGGACGCGAAATCGATCCCCGGAAGGAAATCATCGCGCCGGCCCTGCAGAAACGGCGCGAGGGATACGGCGAGCCGACGCGGGACTACAGGCAGGAATTGCGCGACGCCGTGAAGGCATACCGCGCCGCGACGAAGTAGGGCATGATGCCAAAGTCTGACCTCGCCTCGCTCAGGCGGCGACGGCGGCGGCGGCGGCTTCAACCGGAGGTTGCGCAGGCTGCCAGGCGCAGAGACGGTCTTCTTGCGATTTGATGATGGCGTTCAACTCCGAAATCTTCTCCTCCAAGCGGGCAATCTTCTCGGCCTCGACGGTTCGGGTCGATTGCGCGGCGTGATCCATCCAGCGCATGCGTTCGACCAGCATGCGCATCACGTGAAAGGCGAATTCCGGTTTGTTTTGGGCAAGAAACTTGAATCGCTTCTGATTCACGGCGCCCAGCCGGCAGTGCGTTTTGGCCACAACCGTGGCGCTGCGCGGGCCGGGATCGATGACCGCCATTTCTCCAAAGCTCTCGATGGGCTCAAAGGTTCCCACCAGTTTGTCCCCGACCAGCACATCGACCGTGCCTTCGACCAGGATGAACATCACTTCCCCTTGTTCGCCCTCCTTGAAGATGGCCTGGCCCGGCTTGAAGGCCACGAGGCTGTCGTTCCTGGGAAAAAGATCGGTCACGTCTATATAGTTTCCTTTGTTTGGCACCGCAAGGCGACGGCGTGGATTCGTGGCTTTGCGAAAAGCAGCCTCCATGCCGCCATCGAAAAGGATGGAAAACTGGGCGGATTCGAGCCAGTCTCGCGCCGGAGATGTCTCATCCTTGGACAGACCGAGCTGAAATATGGACAGACGATCTGATCAGTAAGGCTTGGAATGATGGATCGAGCGCTCTGATCGGGATGGCTACCCCGCCGCCATCAAAAAAAAGCGGCTCCGTCAGGAGCCGCTAACGCATTGGGATGAGAATCCCTTTCAAACGTCCCACGCAGGACGAAAGACGTTTTTCCGGGGCAACTTAGAATCGCTTGCTGAGAGAGCCGTACACGAACCGGCCGCGCAGGTCATGCGTGTCGCGGTCGTACTTGTCTGCGAAGGCAGCGACGACCAAGGGTGGCTCTGCGTCCGCGATGTTGAGAACACCGATAGTGGCTTTGGTATCGTAAGGCAGTTGATAGCTGAGTTGCAAGTCAAACGTCAGCCAACTATCGACCTGCCGGTCAAAGCCCGCCGCCACGTCGTCGCGGTAGCTGCCGATATAATTCGCGGTCCAGCCTGCTTCCAGTTTCTGGTAATTCCAGAATGCGCTGAAAACCCCTTTGAATCGAGGCAAGCTGCCCAGGCCAAAGCCTTGCGACGGATCGACGAAATCACCCAGGCGGTCGCGCAGCCCGGATCCGGGGATATCCTCCTGATCATACCGGTAATAATACGCGGCCAGGGCGGAGAACGTGAAGGTGCCCGCCGTCTGGGTCGGCAAGACATATGAACCGCTCAGGTCGAAGCCCTCGATGAGGCGTTTGCTCAAGTTCAAGGTCGGCGCCCGAAGCGTCGTGTAAGTCTGCGTGGCCGGATCCCAGACAATGAAATTGGCAAACTGAGCCGTGGCGCTGGTGGGTCCGCCCGTGGCGAAGTTCCGATCCAGAATGAATTGATCGGCAGAGCCGGCGATATCCTCTTGTTCGATCCGGAACCAATCCACTCCCAGAGTCAGTCCTTTGACCATCGGCGGAGTGTACACCAGACCTGCGCTGTAGTTGATGGCCGTTTCCGGCAGCAAGTTTGGATTCCCGGTTTGGAATTCGCGAATCTGCTCGAACACCTTGGTCACAGGGTTGCGCAGTTCCGGGAAGTTTTCCTGGTTCGGCGTATAGAGATCGTCAAACGTCGGCGCCTTGAACGATTCGGAGTAAGAGGCCCGCACTGTGAGCGATTGATCGATGGGCTGCCACCGGATCCCGACCTTCGGGTTCCAGGTGCCGCCGAAATCGCTGTAGGAGTCGTGACGGCCCGCGCCGGTGATCTCGAAGCTGTAAAGGCCGGGATAACTCAACCCGGAACCGAACACGGGGATGTTGATTTCAGCAAACACACTTTCGACATCACGTTGCCCGGTGAAACCAGTGCCGGAAGTGAAGCCCACGGTGTCGCCGCGAGTCGTCGCGCCGTCTTTGATCGTTTCGCCTCGTTCTTCCCGATGTTCACCGCCGACGGCCAGGGCCACCGGACCCGCCGGCAAGTTGAATAGTTCGCCGTTCACTTTTCCATCGAGCGAGAAAAGGGTCGTCTCACCGATCGTGAATAACCGCTGCGAAACGAGGCCGAGCGCCGCGGGCGTGTTGCCGCGATTGCCGAACACGTTGAAAGCGGTGGCTTTGTCTGTGCTCTTGACGGCTTGTTCCAAGGCCGCCCGGCTGAGTTCTCCGCCCAGACGTTCGTCGCGTTGATCTTTCGCGAACAGCAGCGCGGCCTCCCAATTCCATGTGGTCTCCGCGATCTTTCCCTTGAGCCCGCTCACAAATCGGAAAACGTCGGCATTGACGGTTTCCGTTCGGGGGCCGAGCTCGACGACTCGGTATTGCACTCGGTCAACCGGGACCCCAAACACGTTGAAGGCGTTATTGGCCGGAATGACTATACCTTTCGGACTCGACGCGGTATTAAGATTGGCGAAGACAATCGGCGTCGGGGCAAATTGGTTGTAACTGAAAGTGTGGGTGTAAAACGCTTCCGTGAAAAACTTCAGGTGATCTCCGAAAAGTTCATGCTCGGCATTGCCAAAAATGTTGTACCGCTCGGAAGGCCGGATGGCCGGCGTGTAAAGCGGATACGGAAACCGGTCTGTCGAGGCATTAAAGGCTGTGTATTGGTTGGTGGTCGCGCCCGTTGTGCCTGGCGCGCCGCGATAGACCAAACCTCCGGCCGGGATGGAACTGGCGCCGGGCGTGGTGGTGCGAATGCGTCCCGGGTTGCTCGTGCCGCTGGTGTTATTTGGGTCCTTCAAGTCCGGATAAGAACGCTCGCGGTCCACGCTGTAGAGGGCATTGGCTTTGTAAAAACTTCCGCCGACCATGACAGAAGTGCCTTCTTTCGCCATACCTGTGATGAAGGAATACCGCTGTTCGCCCGCGTCCTTGCTTGTCGTGTTTCCGTAACTGGCGTTGATCTCGGTGCCGTTGAAGTCTTTCTTCAGAATAAGATTGACCACACCGGCGATGGCGTCGGCGCCGTAGATGGCGGAGCCGCCGTCCTTGAGGATTTCAATGCGATCGATCGCGGCCAGCGGGATGGCGTTCAGATCGACGTTCGAGCCATTGTCAATGCGGCCGTTGGGCGCGGTGCGACGGCCATTGATCAGGACCAGCGTGCCGCCCGGGATACCGCGCAAGGCGATAGCGGCAGTGCCGTCACCTCCGTTGCCGCGAGAGACGCCGTAGTTGCCGCCGCCGACCGCCGTCGGCATGCTTTTCACGAATTGTTCAATCGTCGCGGCGCCCCTTCGCTCGATCGCCTCCGCTGAGTAAACATCGACGGGGGCGACCGTGACCGTTTCGGCCGTTGGGATCATAGAACCCGTCACCACGACCGGTCTTAATTGTTCGGTCTGATTGGTCGCTCCTTGCCCTAAGGCGGCCGCGGCAGCCATTGGGAGAGTCATCCCTGCCAGGATCGCGCGTCGTAACGCGATTCCCGCTTTCAATTGCTCGTTGTAACTCGTCTTGCTCATAGTTGAGGATGGGTTTGGTTTTGGTGAGTTCCCCGCCGCCATCGGCTGGCTGGCCTGCGTACTGGCGGTTCGGAAATTCTGAACATTGAACAAAGAGAACTTTGATTCCTGTTTATTCCGCTGTCGGGCTTTGCCGGAGAGTGCAAGAATCCATCGAAAAAGAAAAGGAATTTTTGCGCGAATGTTTCAGTGAAGTGACAACCGGGTGACGACCGAGCCCTTAGAACTCCAATCACATGCCGCGAATGACCCGTGCCGGGAGGTCCAGACCCCACTGGCCAGAGCGGGTTTTCCCGGAGAATGCCCCGCAGGGTTTTAATGGCTTGACTCGACCTTCGTTTGCAGGAATTAAACAGGCGCGCAAGAAACAGTCAGGCCCGGAACCTGCCCTGATTCTCCCAAAAGAACGACGCAATGAATTCATTCTCAGGTTCGTCGCAATCGTCCGCAGCGCTGGGGCAAGCAGACGCACTGCTGCCGCAAGACTACACCTTGCGGTCGGACCTGGCGCGGCTTTGCCTCCCATCCGCCACGCGGGATGAAAACCGCAGGTTGGCCTGGCTGAATTCGATTTGTTTCTTGTTCCTGATCGTCGGCGGAATCGGATTGAAGGCGCGTCCGATTACTCCGAAGCAATTGGAAGTGCCCGTGGACGTTGTTCCAGTGATCTTCACGCCTCCGACCGAACCTCCGAAAGTCGATCCCGAACCGCAGATTCAAGAGCCGGACCCAAACCAGGAAGTCACCTTCGACACTCCGCAAATTGCGACGGTGGTGGCGGCGGATCCGGCGGCCGTCAATTTTGCAGTGCCCGTGGAAGGCCCCGTGGTCTTCGCGCCGGCCCGTTTCGCCGCGCCCCCTCCACCCAGTCCGCCGAAACCGCCTTCGCCCCCGAAACCAACCGTGTTCCAGGCAGGCAAGTCCCAAGGCTATTTTCCCGATCCGCCGTACCCATCCCTCGCGCTTCGCCGCAACTACGAAGGCAACGTCATGCTCTACGTGATTGTGGACCCGAACGGATCACCCGCGTCCATCACAGTCAAGGACGGCTCGGGTTACACGCTGCTTGATTCTCACTCGTCCGATTGGGTGAAGAATCACTGGCGCTGGTCACCGGGGGAAACTCGCCACTACTTAGTTCCGTTCCATTATCGAATCAGATAGAAACCCAAAGCGCTATGCTGGCAAACATTGTTGTTTCACTCTTCCTCAAAGGCGGACCGGTCATGTGGCCGATTCTCGCGGTGACGATTGTCGCCGTCGCCGTGGTCGGCGAACGCGCGCTCTGGTGGTGGCGTGAAAGCCTCAAGCGCGATCCGGAACGGCTGGAGAAAATCCTGGCCTCGCTGGAAAGCGGCGATTTTCGGGAAGCTTCAACCCGGGCCAAAGGTTCGGAGGATCCCGTGATCCGCATGATCTGGCACGGCTTGAATCATTTCCATTCCTCGCTCCAGGGCGCTCTGCAGGTCGCGGCCGGAATCGAATTGCAGAAGGCCGGTCGTTTCCTGGTGGTGATGGACACGCTGGTCACCCTGGCGCCGTTGCTCGGCTTGCTCGGCACCGTGACCGGCATCATGGGATCGTTCACTTCGATCGGCAGCGCCGAACTCGCCGTGGAGAAGGTCACCGGCGGCATTGGCGAAGCGTTGATCGCCACGGCCTGCGGCCTGGGCATCGCCATCTTCGCGCTCATCCCCTTCAATTTCTTCAGCCAGAAAACCGCGCGGTTGCAGTTCGAGCTCGAGACCGCGGCCACGAACGTCGAAGTGATGGTCAATGCGGCCAAGCAAAAGGGATTTGACACCCAGGAATTCCGGCAAGCCAGCGCCGAAAGCTCGGTGTAATTTGATTCCTCCTGATTCAGCCATGAAGATCGGCACGCCGTATCCCCACAAAAAGGCCCGCATCGAAATCATTCCGCTCATCGACATCATGTTCTTTCTGCTGGCCTCGTTCATGATGGTGAGCCTGACGATGATCAAACTGCAGTCGATCAAGATGGATTTGCCGACGGCGACTCAGGCGACGCGGGATTTCAAGCCGGACATCGTCAACGTCTCGGTGGATAAACTCGGCGACATTTACATCGAGAAAACGAAGAAGACTTACGCGGAGCTTCACACTTATCTCACGAACCGATTCCTCGCCAACACCAACATCCCCGTCTATATCAGCGGCGACAAGGATGCCACGCACGGATCAATCATTTATGTGCTGGATCTGGTGCGCAGGGCGGGGATCCAGAAAGTATCGTTCGCGATTTCTCCGCCGCCGCCCGGCAAGCCGTAGCGTAACGCAACAGGAGGCAACGGAGAGAACAGAGAACTGGCAGGATTGTGGTGCTTTTCAAGGTTGTTGATTTGCTGATCGCTTTCATCAACCCAAGAACCGGGCAGGGAGGGATGAGCTCCCCAAAGCCCCGCCATCAGTTTCCCTAGAAAGGAGATTCCTCCGGGATTCTTGAATGATCCGGGCCTGCCGGGTCTAACGGTTCCATAGAGGATTGAATCGCTGCGCCCGGCGGGTGGAAGTCACTTCGCGGGCGCGGCGGCGGCTTTCGCGGCGTCCTCTTGCAGCTTGTTATACTGCTTCACCAACTCGTTGTACTGCTCGACGAGTTTGTTGAATTTCACGACGTTGGTGTTGCGCTCCTCGGCCAGCTTTTTCATTTCCTCGTTCTGGCGTTTGATGTCCTCGTTCTGTTTCTTGATGCTGTCGTTGGCCCTTTCGACGGCGACTTTGTAAACCTCAATCTGGGTCTTCTGAGCTTCGGACTCCCGTTCCAACTTTTCCGCCAGCTTCGACACGATGAGGATTTCCTGACGATTCGATTTCACCGTATCGATCAACTCCGTCTTGAGTTTGTCGAGGCGCTCGACCTCCGTTTCGGTCCGTTTCACGGTCCCTTCCAGCGCCTGGATCGTCTTGGATTTGTCGAATACGACGTCATTCAGCCGGACGGTTTCGGCCCGCAGCCGGGCTTCGCGCACCCACTGAAAGGCGCACAGGGCGCAAAGCGCGAGCGCGAAGGAAGCCAGCAGATAGGTCAGGAACGTTTTCATGAACGGCTCTTGCGTTCCGGAGGAATTCCCTTGCGGCCCTGTATGAAGTCCTAAGTCCGCGGGGCTTTATCGGGCAAATGGCAGCCTTCGAAGCACATCCGCGACGGTCATGGCCCCGGTTCGTTCGATTTCTTTGCGATCGACGATATAAACCGGGGAAGTCGTTTCCCGGATATGGCCGGTCTCCTTGATCTGGCGCGGAATTCGCGTGCCGGTCACGACAACCTTGGGCGTGGTGACAGGCGCCTTGGCTGGCGCCTTCACTTTGACGGGTTTCGCCGGCGCCTTAACCTTCTCGCTCTTCGCCTGAGCCTTGCCGTCTGCTTGCCCCTCGGCCGCGTTGAGCATCGCAGGGGTTGAGAGGAACAGAGCACAAACCAAAGCGCCTGTTGAGGCCAAGGAAGTCCACATGCCGACGCCCGTGAGAGGGTGATTCGTTGCCTTCATGGGGGGTAATCTAGGATCACGTTGCTCAATCTGCACCTAAAATCTTCTCACCGGACGATTCTGCACTGCGCGAAGACGATTCCGCCGTTCTGCAATCCCGCGCACTTGCCCTCGAAAATCACCGATTGGCCAACCTCCATCAGGCGAACTTCGCGCCGGTTGCCGGACACCCCCACCAAAACTTGCCCGCCCTTCGTGCTGTAAACGGCGTTGAACTCTTCAGGGAATGGCAACTCACAAACCACACGCTGGGCTCCTTCCGGCGAACTGAGAATGATCTCGGTCCTTCGGACGAAAAGTTTCTCTTCGAAGCGGTCGATTCTTCCCTCGATCCGAAACACCTTTCTCCGGTAACGCTGGTCGGCTGTTCTGGGGTCCGTCTTGTAATGTTGGCCAATCTCCTCCACAAGGACGACATCCGAAGTCTTCAGCTCCGGCAAGGACGACATCGGCGGCACAGGTTTCACCGCCACCACACGATCCGGACCCGAGTGCGAACCCGTTCGCGCCGATGACGGCGGGGCGACTCTCGGCCTCTCGCCGCGGAGAGTCACGAGCTCGCGCTTAATGCTTTCAAGTTCGGCGGTTCTCAAGCGCAACTCTCGCCACAGCTCGGAAGGGCCGAAGCGTTTCCTTATCTCGGCCGGCAAATCAACCAGAGGAATCCGGCTGGCGCCGTCGCGGTGGCTCACGGTGATGGCCTCGCAGTCCAGGTCATTGATTTCCACATCCCGAAACACTTTTCCGTTCAAGGTGGTGAGATCTTCGCCGCGCGCGCCAGCGACGCAAAGGAGCCACGGCGCCAGCAGGCGGAGCGCGCTACGCAAAGCAGTTTTGTTCATAGGCATCTTTGAAAAGTCTCGCATGGCCTTCATCTCCTTTGCCGAATCACAGAACCTCCAGGTAAAGCTTTTGGAAATCCTCCCTTGTCACCGGCACGGCGTTGGTCTTGTGGCAGGGATCTTCGACGGCTTGCGCGACCAGGGCGTCGAGCTGCTCCGGCTTCACCCCGTGTTCGCGCAATTTCGTGTTCAAGCCAAGGCCGGTCAGGAATTCAGCGATGAACTCGATCGTGAGCCGGTCCGCTTCGACACCCGGCACTTTCATCAGGTCCATGCCGCAAGCGATGCCGACGCGGCGGTAAAGGCCGTGCCTTCGGGCCGCGCAAAACTTCATGCCGACCACGAGGCAGAGCGCGTTGGCCAACCCATGGTGCATTCCGCAAAGCGTCGAGAGTGGGTGCGCCATCGAATGCACCACGCCAAGGTCCTTCTGAAACGCCACTGCGCCCATCGCCGCCGCGACCAGCATCTTGCCGCGCGCGTCCAGATCATGGCCGTCGCGATAAGCGCGCGGCAGGGCCTCGACGATAAGCCGAACCCCTTCCAGCGCGATCCCGTCGCACATCGGATGAAAGACCGGACACGTAAAGCTCTCGATGCAATGCGTGAGCGCATCGGCGCCGGTAGCGGCGGTCAACTTTGGAGGCAGACCGCGCGTCAGTTCGGGATCGAGAATTACCAAGCGCGCCAGCAATTCCGGATGGAAAATCACGCCCTTGCGCTGGGTGGCGTCGAGCGTGATCACCGCGCTGCGTCCAACCTCGCTGCCCGTGCCGGCGGTCGTCGGGATCGCGATGAACGGCGCGAGTCCGGACCAAATGGGTTCGTCGTAGAATTTCGCGAGGTTGAAACCGGGGCGTTTCACGAGGACGCGCGCAGCTTTGCCGGCGTCCAGCGGGCTGCCGCCGCCAATGGCGAGGATTCCGTCACAGGCGTTTTGGCGAAAGGCTTCCGCGGCCTCGCGCACGTCGTTTTCTATCGGATTTGGATGAACGCCCGAGTAAAGGAACCAGCGACTCCCTGGCTCCTTCTCCCCCAGCACCGAGGCCAGGGATCGAAAGGCGTCCGTTTTCAACAATCCGTCGTCAGTGACAACCAGGGGCCGGCGGAGGCCGATTTGCAGGAGCCGCGCGGGCAAGTCGCCCAGCGCGCCCGCGCCGAAGAGAGTTGTTGTGGGAAATGAGAATGTCGTGAGTACTGGAGACATAAGCAAACTAACGGGAGAACGGATTCACAGACGGTCTTCATCCGGTCCCAGTGGCATGGACGCTCGCAAATCCTTCGCCGACTTGCAACTTCATTGCCGGAAGCAACTTCGAGAAGTGTGTATCGCCAGAGCGCGGATTTCAGGATGGGCACGGATAAATGAGGCCCAAATCCGTGGAGCACTATGGCAGGAACGAACTAACACTACAGCGACAGTTTCCAACGATTGCGCGGCGCGCGGGCGACCTCGCCCGCCGCAGCTTCAGATCTCAGAAAAACAGGGAATCGGACCGGGTCGTGGGGATTCAGTTCCCCAACCTCTCCGTTCTCTCTGTTGCCTCCTGTTTAGAAAACAGAAGGCAACGGAGCAAACGGAGCGGGGCAAACGCGGAATTCAGTTTCCACATGCGGACTTAGCTTAACTTAACTTAGTCCCCCCCCCTTGAGTGAATCCTCTGCGAACGAGGTCGTCCGCGCCAAGATTTCGAAGTGCCGCTGTAGTGCTAAAAGCGGTAAGTGATGCTGCTCGTGATCAAGTAGTCGGCGAACGCGGCATCTCCGGCGCGGCCCTGGTAGTTCCGTTGCCGGTTTCGATAGAGCGCGACTGGCGCTGACAAGTTGAAGGACGTTTTCTTGTAGCTCCAGGTCAAGCCCGGTTCGATGGAAGCGGCGAAACCAGGGCGCCTGGCGCCTTGGCTATCGCCAAACGCATCCTCCGGCGGCACGCCTTCCACTCGGCCTCCCAGGCTTAAGGCCAGACCTTTGCTTGGCCAAAGGGCGTAGCTCACGCCGCCACGCAATATATAAGCATCCCAGACGGAGTTGCCGATCGAGTTCGTGTTCTGCGGATTGATCAAGTAAGTCCCGTTCAGATAGCCGAAGGTGCTCTTGAACAGTTTTTGGAACGCCTGAAATTCGACCAGCACGCCCCAGCCGCCATCCCCCGGTTGAATGGAGTTGTCCACGTAGGAGAGTTCTCGGCCGGTTGATCGGAATCGGTAGTCGGTCTTCTTGTAATCTCCGCTTGGCGCCTTAACGCCCACGCCCAATCCCAGATTGCCGTTCGGGTTATTGTCCGGCGAGAAGACCCAGTAATTGCCCATGAGTCGCACGTCCGACAGTCCGCCCGCTTGCATGCTGTGCCGGTTGGTGCGGTCGTGCTCGTAAAGAGAGGAACGGTTGGCGTGAACAAAGGGCAAGGTGAGGCCGAGCGAAAAGCGTTTCGTGACGGCGTAGGTGGCGGTGAGATCGAACGTGTGCACGTCGTTGACGACCTCCGATCCCTGCGCTTGCCGGTGCTTTTGCTCCACGTCGCCGACGAAATGCCGGTCCGAGTGCAGCCAGCGGTACGCGAGCGAGGCCTGCCAATCACCCTTTTCCAGGTAGCTGAACGATTCGCCATGCGCACTCAAACTGAGCGCGCCACATCGCACGGCCACTCACCCTTGACCCAGGGCGTCGGTCTTGAAGCCGACGATCCCCAGGAGGAGCGTAAACGCGGACAGAATGCCTTTGGAACGAATTATCCCTGTTGATCTGGTTGCGTTGAACATAGCTGTTTCTTGGCCCGATCATGCCAAAGAATGTGGGGAAACCTACGGATTTGGGGCGAGTTGGCGCCTTCCTGGGGCGACTTGCGCGGCTCACCGTGCCGGACGAGAACAAAGCACTTTCCTTGAACCCGCCGCAGTGAGAATGAAGGGGTGAAGCCCCTTTCGGCCGGCGCGGCGCTCCTGCATCCGATTGAGCGGATCACGGCGCTTGAAATTGTTCCCGAAGTCATTGGCGCGGCTCGTGACTACTTTGCCGAAGCAACCTTGGGATCGTTGGGGCCGGCCGGGCAGAAGTAATCGCGGAAGACGCGCGCATTTTTTTGATCGGCTCGGACTGTCACAAATGATCGGCGATCAGCGCGTGCCGAAGTAAACCGCCGAAGCGGTGTCAGGTCCGTGGCTGCCGTAGCGCAGAGTCGAACTGTAGTTTAGTTATCGCTCGAAATCGTCGCGAGCCGCGCAAATTCCTTTTAACCACAGTTGAACACGGGTTTCGTCTCCTTTTTATCCGTGTCCATTCGTAATACAATTGGTGAAAGTCTTGTTTTTTTGCGAAGATTTTTCTTCTAATGCTTTGGTTGCGGCTTTCCGCGCTGGGTTCATCCGTGGTTGTTCTTTGGTTGTGACCACTCCGGGCGGTAGATCATCCTATCGAGAGGAGAATTACCCCACGCGCGCCGGGCAACATCCTTCCCCGTTTGTTCGGGCGGCAGGATGTCGGCAGGCTGGAAGCCCTGGAAGCCCGCCCTACAGATTTTCCTGCGTGCAATGGCAAGGAATCGATGGTAAGGAAATCGCTATGATGCGCCTGCTGGTTTTCCGGACCGTGTTTTCATCGCGGTCGTACGCTAACCAACCCAATCGAATGAGGAGATTCCTATGATGCTTACAAAGATAGCTTTGCCTCGCCGGACCTTTTTGCGCGGCATGGGGGCTGCCGTCGCGCTGCCGTTGCTGGACGCGATGGTTCCCGCCGCTACCCCGCTGGCCAAGACTCCCGCCAATCCCGTGCGCCGCCTGGGCTTCGTTTTCATGCCGATGGGTTGCGACATCACACGGTGGACGCCCAAAAGCGAAAAGACACTCGACGAACTTTCGCCGATCCTCAGTTCGCTCGCGCCGGTCAGGGAAAAGGTCACCATCCTCACCAATCTGGAGTTGAAAAACGCGTATCCCGGCAGCCATGCCACATCCAACTCCGCCTTTCTGAGCGCCGCCAAAGCGAAGTTGACCGAAAGCACGGACTATTATTTGGGCACAACCGTCGATCAGGTCGCCGCCCAACAAATCGGCCAGGAGACTCAATTGCCGTCGCTCGAACTGGCCATGGACCTCCTCCAGCTCGTGGGCCAGTGCGACAACGGCTACGCCTGCGTGTATCAGAACAACCTTTCGTGGTCGTCCCCGACGACGCCGTTGCCGGCGGAGGCTCACCCCAGGATCGTCTTTGAGAGTCTCTTCGGCGAAGGCGGCACTTCGGCCGAGCGCCGGACCGCATTGCGGAAGAGAGCCAGTCTTCTTGACTCGTTCAACGAAGACCTCGCTCGTCTGCAGCGAAAACTTGGTCCGGCTGATCGAGCGCGAGTCAGCCAGTATCTCGACGCGGTCCGCGAGGTGGAGCGCCGCATTCAGAAGGCGGAAGCGGACGCCAAAGACAATCCCTTGCCCGATTTGGATCGCCCGGTCGGCGTGCCGGCGGCTTACGCGGACCATGCGCGGTTGATGTTTGATTTGCAGTTGCTGGCGTTTCAAGGCGATGTCACGCGCATTATCACTTTCCAGCTGGCGCGTGAAACGAGCAATCGCACCTACCCGGAAATTGGCGTGCCCGATCCTCACCATCCGCTTTCGCACCACGGCAACGATCCGGACAAGATCGCGCGGATGGCCAAGATCAATCAGTTCCACGTTTCTCTGTTTTCAGAATTCCTGGTGAAGTTGCAAGCCACACCGGAAGGAAGCGGAACGCTGCTCGATCATTCGCTCTTTCTCTACGGCAGCGGCATCGGCAACCCGAACCTTCACGACCATACGAATCTGCCCATCATTGTTGCGGGCGGCGCGGCAGGCGGCATGAAAGGCGGGCGGCATCTCAAATATGACCAGCCAAGGCCATTGGCTAATCTTCACCTGACGTTGCTGGATAAAGTCGGTGTTCATCTCGACAAGTTTGCCGACAGCGACGGGAAAATAGATGAGTTGTTCGAACCGCTTCCGGTGTGAGCTCGTTTCCACAATGTGCTGATCATCGGCCCTGGATTGTGAAAACACCCGTATTCACCGTTGGATTGGTCCTGGCCGCGGTCGCTATTGGATCCTGGGCTGCGGAAACTGTTTCACCGCTCGCGGACGCCGCCGAGAAATCGGATCGCGTCGCTATCCGCGCGCTGCTCCAGCGCGCCGAGGTGAACGCCCCGCAAGTCGATGGCATGAGCGCGTTGCATTGGGCGGCCTACCATGACGATTTCGAGACGAGCAAACTCCTTGTCGCCGCCGGAGCCAACGTCAAAGCCACGAACCGATACGAAGTCACGCCGCTTTCGCTGGCTTGCCAGAATGGGAACACGGCTCTGGTCGAATTGCTGCTCAAAGCCGGCGCGGATCCGAATACCGCTCTCCGCGGCGGCGAGACGGTTTTGATGACCGCAGCGCGCACGGGTCACATGGGTCCCGTCAAGGCGCTGCTCGCCCGCGGGGCTCAAGTGAGCGCGAGGGAACAGCGCGGGCAGACGGCGCTGATGTGGGCGGCGGCCGAGGGTCACAGTGAGGTGGTCGAAACTTTGATCGAAGCCGGCGCGGACTTTCGCGCGCCGTTGTCGGATTCCGGCTTTACGCCTTTGTTCTTCGCGGCGCGCGAAGGGCGGACGGAAGCCGTTCGCGCGTTGCTCAAAGCAGGCGCAAGCGTGAACGAACCGATGCAGCCGCGCCGCTCTGGAGGCAAAAGTCCGCGAAGGGGAACCAGCGCGCTCCTACTGGCGGTCGAGAACGGTCATTTTGAAACAGCCGTGGCTCTGCTCGAAGCGGGCGCGGACCCGAACGATCAGCGCTCAGGATTCACCGCGCTTCATGCGCTGACCTGGGTTCGCAAACCCAATCGCGGCGACGGACCGGATGGTGATCCTCCGCCGATTGGTTCGGGAAGCTTGAGCAGTCTCGATTTCGTTCGCAAACTGGCGCAGCACGGCGCCGATGTGAACGCGCCCCTCAAAAGCGGACGGGGAGGCGCGGGACAATTTAGCAAGCAAGGAGTCACGCCTTTCCTGATGGCCGCCGGAACCGCGGACGTCCCGTACATGCGGTTGCTGGTTGAGTTGGGTGGCGATCCTTCGCTGGCAAATGTCGATCGTTGCACGCCCTTGATGGCCGCGGCCGGCATTGGGGTCGGAGGAGCGGCGGCGAATGAAGTTGCCGGAACCGAGCCGGAAGTTCTGGAAGCCTCGCAATTTCTCCTGGAGCTTGGCGCCGATGTGAACGCGGTCGATGCCAACGGCGAGACCGCCATGCACGGTGCGGCCTACAAAAACCTCCCCAAAGTTGTGCAGTTCCTCGCTGACAAAGGAGCGAAAATCGAGATTTGGAATCGGAAGAACAAGTATGGCTGGACGCCGCTCTTGATCGCGGAGGGCCATCGTCCAGGCAACTTCAAGCCGTCATTTGAAACCATCGCCGCAATTCACAGTGTGATGCTCGCGGCCGGCGTGACACCGCCGACGAATACGACGCCGGTTGGCGCAAGCGGCGCCGACGAGTATAAACCGAGCGCGGCGAAAAAGAGCGAGCGCTAACGCCGGTTTTCGTGTGCGAGAAGAACCTGGCGTTCGGAGCACGGCCCTCCGGTTCAGGGGTTCAATGGGTGACACGTCTTCGAGAATTCTCTTCCTCAACCAGGCGGAAGCCGGTGCCGGCGCAGAAGCCCGACAATTCAAGCCGGCCCTCCATTCCCAGCTATTTGACTGGCACCCAGCCTTTGCCGGGGATGAACTCGCGGCTGCCGGGGTTCGTCTTGCAACCTATCCCTGCTGCCGTCGTCATGAGCAACAGGACCGCCAATAAGAACTTCGCCATGCCCGAATTTAATCAGAATTGTCAGACGGGCAAGTCTGAGGCAAAGTAAAAACCGCCGGCGTGAGAAGAAATGGCTGAGAAATTAAAATCGCTAAAGGGCCAGTTGCTGCTGGACAGCGGCGTGTTGAACGGTTCGTTCTTCCACCGCACCGTCGTCCTCATTTGCCAGCACGACGCCGAAGGCGCGTTCGGGCTCGTGATCAATCGCTCCAGCGAAAACAAAGTCGGCGAAATGCTCGTCGCGGACCTTCCGGAAACGCTCAAGGAACAATCGCTTTTCCTGGGCGGGCCGGTCCAACCCACGGCGCTGAGTTATCTGCACTCGGACACCTTTCTTCCACAGGCTAACGTCATTTCCAATCTGAACCTGGGTCATTCCCTCGACTCGCTGGTGGAAATCGGCGAATCGTTTTCGCCGAACCAGGAAGTGCGGATTTATGCCGGGTACGCCGGCTGGGGACCGGGACAACTCGACGATGAAATGAAGCGCAAGGCCTGGCTCACCCACCCCGCCTCGATTGAAGCCGTCTTCACGAAAGATCCAGCCACGCTCTGGCGAAGCATCGTCAGTCAGAAAGAGGGAGTGCAGTTCAAACTCCTTTCCCAAATGCCCGACGATTTGTCATGGAATTGAACCTCACCAAGCCAGACCTCGACGCGCTGCGCGCTCTGAGCACGCCGACCGTCTCCAACGCCGTGGAGTTGTTCAACCTCCGCCCGCGCAACGCCGGATTCATGTCTCCGGAAATCCGCAGTCTGTTCCCGGAATTCGGGGTCATGGTCGGCTACGCGGTCACGGGACGGTTTGCCGCGGATCAACCCGCCACGCGACCCGGCTCGCGTTATGATTTTTGGAAACGCATCCAGGAAGTCCCTGAACCCCGCGTGGTCGTGATGCAAGACCTCGATCAACCCGTCGGCGTCGGCGCGTACTTCGGCGAAGTCCAATCGACGATTCATCAGCGACTCGGCTGCGTGGGCGTGGTAACCAACGGCCACGTGCGGGATCTCGACGAGGTTCACGCGATGGATTTCAACTACTTCGCGGCGGGCGTTTGCGTTTCCCACGCCTACGTGCATCTCATTGACTTCGGCGGGCCGGTCAAAGTGGGCGGAACCATCGTCCGGACCGGCGACTTGATCCATGCCGACAAGCACGGCGTGCTCGTGGTGCCGGCGGAAATCGCTCGCGAAGTTCCGCCAGCCGCGGCGAAAGTGGCGGAACGCGAGCAGCGCATCATCGGCCATTGCAAGTCAGCCCACTTCTCGTTGGAAGAGCTCAAGCGCCTTTACGAATCGTGAGCGCCCAGGAAACGAAAGTCTCCGCCGGTGCGCTCCTGAGGTTTTCCGCGGCCTGCTTCGAAAAGCTCGGAGTCACCCCACGAGACGCGCAAATCACCGCGGAAAACTTGCTCTTCGCCAACCTGCGCGGCGTCGATTCGCATGGCGTGATTCGCCTGAAGATTTACACGGAACGCCTGCGCGCGGGCGGGTTCAAGGCCAATGTCCGTCCCCGGATCGTTTCTGAAGAAGCGTCCTGCGCCTTGCTCGATGCCGGAAACGGCCTCGGTCAGGTCGCGGGCGTGGAAGCCATGAAGCTCGCGATTGCCAAAGCGGGACAAACGGGCGCGGCGCTCGTGGGTCTCAAAAACAGCAATCACTTTGGCGCGGCGGCGTTCTATGCGATTCAAGCGGTGGAGAGCGGAATGATCGGTTTCGCCGCCACCAATGCCGGCGCGAGCATGGCTCCCACGGGCGGTCGCGAAGGACGGCTGGGAAATAATCCCGTCGCTATCGCGGTCCCGGCGGGAAAATATCCTCCGCTGGTCCTGGATATGGCCACAGGAGCCGTGGCCTGGGGAAAAATCTTTTTGGCGCAACAAAAGGGAGAAAAGATTCCTGCCTCCTGGGCTTTGGACAAGAACGGTGTCCCGACCGATGATCCCAACGCGGCGGCCGATCGCGGATTGATCCAGCCGTTCGGCGGTTACAAAGGCTATGGACTGAGCTTGTTCATTGACATTCTCACCGGTGTGCTGGTGGGCGGCGGATTCTCGACCCACGTCAAGAGCCTGTATCAGAAGCTCGAATCCCCAAGCGACGTGGCGCAGACGTTTGCCGCAATCAAGATCGACAGCCTTATGCTCCACGCTGAGTTTTGTCGCCGGGTCGAGGAGATTATTGATCTGATGCACGCATGCCCGCGCGCGCCGGGGAGCGACCGCATTTACGTCCCCGGCGAAATCGAGCACGAGACCGAGCAGCGGCGCCGGTCGGAAGGAATCCCTATCAACGCCACTCTGCGTGAAGAGTTGATTGCGCTGGCGCGAGATTTGGGCGTGCCTTCACTTTTTTGAAAGCCACACCTGCCAACGGCAGCCAAGATTTTCTTCATGACGGGCAGAGCTTGGCGCGTTGGCCCAAAGGTCTGTCACCGCGTCTTTGTCACCCCGGACCGACCATCGCCCGCGATCTGGATCATCACCCGCCACTATCCCGATCTTTTGTTCGTCGAAATGGTGAAGTTCACACCGGGGCTGACTGTTGGCCGATTGAGCATCCAGCTCACGCCAACAGAGCACTTGCCGGCTTGGAACCCAGCGTTACGACCGACTTGTGGATGCGCCCGCAGCAAGGGGTAGGCCGCGGCCAGGGTGCATCCGCGCTACATTGATGGTCCAGGCGCTAAACACGCACTGAGGTCCACAACGCGGTTGACTGGAATCAAAGCCGGCACGTGCTGAAAGATTACTCTTTTCAAGCGGCAGGCGGGAAGCCCGCCCTACGAGAGATTGAGTTGGCAAACCGCTGCAAGGCCGCAGAGTCATAGCGATCCTGTATGAAGACATGAACCGTCTCGCTCCGATTTCTCACCACGCTCACGACGGCAGTGGCACTTCAAGCCGCGGGAGTGTCCGTGAGCAACCGGCCACCGAAACCGGAAGAAGTGGGTTACCGGCCCGCCGATGGCGCCACGGTTCGGCTCAATCCGCCTTCGTTCGTCTGGCTGCACGAACCAGCAGCGATCAGCTACACGATTCAGTGGTCGCCACGGCGCGCTGGCCGCAGCCCTTGGCGGACTTGACCTTCTGGTCTTCACGGGAGGCATCGGAGAACGCGCCGCGCCGGTGCGTTGGGAAATTTGCCAGCAACTCTCCTTCCTCGGAGTGCAACTGGACGCGAGCCGGAACGCCGCACAGGCTGACGTGATCAGCGGGCCGGCAAGCCGCTGCGCAGTGCGCGTCATCCCCACCAACGAGGAGTTGATGATCGCGCGGCACACCACGCGGCTGTTGCGTGGGAATGCACCG